>JACLAD010015502.1_pt1 | contig 14824 bp, 10 predicted proteins | sample 8027901 | NCBI WGS metagenome assembly JACLAD01 (sample SAMN15725071, study PRJNA655200) | protist metagenome | isolation source: fluorescence activated cell sorting (FACS) single amplified genomes of... | place: Spain: Blaines Bay Microbial Observatory, Mediterranean Sea | collected 2016-07-05 | reverse complement strand
CTACGGCGACTATATGGCCGATGTGCTGCAAGAGGTCCGCGTGGTGTTGCGCGACGGGACGATCAAGACACTGGCGGCGGCGGAGCTGAACCTGTCCTATCGGTCCTCGGACCTGCCCGAAGGTGCTGTGCTGGTGGAGGCCACGATGCGCGCCCCGCAGGAAGACGCGCAGGTGTTGGAGGACCGGATGGCTGCCCAACTGGCCAAACGCGACGAGACCCAGCCCACCAAGGACCGCACAGCAGGCAGCACGTTCCGCAACCCGTCAGGGTATTCCAGCACGGGGCGTGCTGATGACACCATGGACCTGAAGGCGTGGAAGGTCATTGATGACGCGGGCATGCGCGGCGCTGTGCGGGGTGGGGCGGTGATGAACACCATGCATTCCAACTTCCTGACCAATGCAGGCGGTGCCACGGCGGCGGACCTTGAAGGATTGGGCGAAGAGGTCCGAAAAAAGGTTTACGACACCAGTGGCATCACGCTACACTGGGAAATTATGAGGGTCGGCGAACCGGCCCCAACGGTCTGATCCACCTGAACGGATCTTGGGCCCCACAGGCAGGGGCCACGGCAGAGACAAATGATGGCCCGTCCAAAAGGGCCACGAAAGAGGCGGACAGTGTCGAGCATGACACCCAAAACAGTCGCTGTCCTTTTGGGCGGCCCGTCGGCTGAACGTGAGGTATCCCTCAGTTCAGGGCGCGAATGTGCGGCCGCCTTGCGGACCGCCGGTTTTGATGTCGTGGAAATTGATGCAGGCGCGGATTTGCCCGAACAGCTGAAGGCGGCAAAGCCGGATGTGGTGTTCAACGGGCTGCACGGGCGCTGGTGCGAAGACGGCGTGGTGCAGGGCTTGTTGGAATGGATGCGGCTGCCTTATACCCATTCGGGCGTCATGGCCTCAGCCATTGCCATGGACAAACAAAAGACCAAAGACGTCTACCGCGCCGCAGGGCTGCCTTTTGTGGACAGCGTCTTGGCGACCAAAGACCAGATCGAAAGCGCCCATATGATGGAGCCGCCTTATGTGGTCAAACCCTTCAATGAAGGGTCCAGCGTGGGCGTCTATATCGTGACCGAACGGGCCAATGGCACGCCAACCTTGGCCCCCGATTTGCCCGAGACGTTGATGGTCGAAACCTATGCGCCGGGGCGGGAACTCACGACCGCAGTGATGGACGGGCGCGCGTTGACGGTCACAGATATCATCACCGACGGCTGGTATGATTACGCCGCCAAATATGAAACCGGCGGTTCGCGCCATGTGATCCCCGCCGACATCCCCCAGCCGATTTTTGACGCCTGCATGGAATACGCTGTGCGCGCGCACAACGCCCTTGGCTGTCGCGGGATGAGCCGGACAGATTTCCGCTGGGATGAGGCGCGCGGCCTTGAGGGCCTGATCTTGCTGGAAACGAACACCCAGCCGGGGATGACGCCGACGTCGCTGGCCCCTGAACAGGCGGCCCATTGCGGCATGTCGTTTCCCGAACTGATGGCTTGGATGGTGGAGGACGCGTCATGCGACCGATGAAGGCTGACCGCAAAGACCTGCCGCGCCGCGATCCGGCCCCCAGCCGGTGGGGCTACCGCTATCAGCGGCTGATGCTGACGCCGGGGTTCCGGCGGATGCTGCGGGTGGGCGTGCCTGCTTTGCTGATCGGCGGCATAGTTGCTGGATGGACGGCCCGTGATGCCAACCGCCAGATGATTGCCGATGCCTATGCGGATATGAAAACCCAGATCCAGCAGCGTGAGGAATTTCTGGTCAAGGTCATGGCCGTCGACGGGGCGGACGAGGGCCTTGCGGCAGATGTGCGCACAGTATTGCCGGTGGAATTTCCGGTCTCCAGCTTTGATCTCAATCTTGAAGAGATGCGCCAGACAGTGGCGGCGCTTCCTGCGGTGGCTGAGGCGTCGTTGCGGGTGCGGCCCGGTGGGATTTTGCAGGTGAATGTGACGCAGCGCCAACCGGTGGCGGTGTTCCGCGCGGCCGACGGGCTTAAGCTGATCGACAGTGACGGCGTGCTGATCCAGTCTATCGTGGCACGCGCCGACCGTGCGGATTTGCCGTTAATCACGGGGGACGGCGCCCGTGATGCGCTGACCGAAGGGCTTGAGATTTACCGCGTCGCGGGTCCCTTGGCCCCGCGGATGCGCGGTGTCGTGCGGATGGGGGAACGTCGTTGGGATGTGATCCTCGAAAGTGGGCAGCGCATTTTGTTGCCCACAACCGATCCGGTGGTCGCCTTCGAACGGGTGGTGGCCATGACGGAGGCGCAAGACCTCCTCGACCGAGATGTGGTCGTCGTCGACATGCGGCATCCGGCGCGGCCCACGATCAGAATGAACGAACAAGCGTTGACGAATTTGCGGCAGACAAGTGCGTCGGCGGAACAATAAAGAGACCATTCAGGCAGGTGTGTAGATTATGAGAGACCTTTACCAATCCCAGCGCGCCCAACGGGCCATGCGTCAGGCGGCGATGCAACGTGGTGTTGTGGCCATTCTGGACGTGGGGTCGTCAAAAATTGCCTGTCTGGTGTTGCGCTTTGATGGGCCGGAACACTTTGGCGACAGTGACGGTGTGGGGTCCATGGCGGGGCAATCGTCGTTTCGGGTGATTGGTGCCGCGACCACGCGGTCGCGGGGTGTCCGCTTTGGTGAAATTGACGCCATGGCCGAAACCGAACGCGCCATCAGGACTGCTGTGCAAGCGGCCCAGAAAATGGCCAATGTGCGCGTAGATCATGTGATTGCCTGCCTCAGCGGCGGGCGTCCACGGTCCTACGGGCTGGACGGACAGGTCGATGTGCAGGGCACGGTTGTGACCGAAGGCGACATTGGCCGCGTTTTGGCCGAATGCGACGTGCCGGACATCGGGGCAGGGCGCGAGGTTCTGCATGCCCAGCCGATTAACTTTGCCCTGGATCATCGCAGCGGCCTCGCCGATCCGCGCGGGCAGATCGGGCAGACCCTGACGACCGACATGCACATGATGACCATCGAAGACAGCGTCATCGAAAACCTACTTTACTGCATCAAACGGTGCGATCTGGAACTGGCGGGTGTTGCATCCTCGGCCTATGCGGCGGGGATTTCGTCGCTGGTGGAAGACGAACAGGAACTGGGGGCGGCCTGCGTTGATATGGGCGGCGGGTCCACCGGCATTTCGATCTTCATGCGCAAACACATGATCTATTCAGACGCCGTGCGCATGGGCGGCCATCACGTCACATCCGATATTTCCATGGGCCTGCAAGTGGCCCCCGCCATGGCCGAACGGATCAAGACCTTCTACGGCGGGGTCCTTGCCACCGGCATGGACGACCGCGAAATGATTGAGGTCGGCGCAGACACCGGCGATTGGGAACATGACCGCCGCACGGTCAGCCGCGCCGAACTTATCGGGATCATGAAGCCCCGTGTTGAAGAAATTTTGGAAGAGGTCCGCGTCCGTCTGGATGCGGCAGGTTTTGAACATCTGCCCAGCCAGCAAATCGTGCTGACCGGCGGTGGCAGCCAAATTCCGGGCCTTGATGGGCTGGCCTCAAAAATCCTGGGCCAGCAGGTCCGCATCGGGCGGCCCTTGCGCGTGCAGGGTCTGCCGCAGGCGGCCACGGGGTCGGCGTTTTCGGCGGCTGTTGGCCTGTCGCTCTTTGCGGCACACCCGCAAGACGAATGGTGGGATTTCGACATTCCGGCGGAAAAATACCCCGCGCGGTCCTTCAAACGTGCGGTCCGTTGGTTCAAAGAGAACTGGTGATACGCAAGATTTCGCCTAAAACCCCAAATACGGCGAAAAATCACGGGCGACGCCCCACATTTTGCGGTGTTTTTGCGTTTTTTCCGTGACCATTCCGGCCAAGACCGTTAGGGTTTTGGGAAGATTCAGGCAAATACGCCCGGTGGGACGGGCCAAACAAAACAGGCGGACAGACACATGACATTGAACCTTTCCATGCCCGGTCAGGAAGAATTGAAGCCCCGCATCACCGTGTTCGGTGTGGGTGGCGCTGGCGGCAACGCGGTCAACAACATGATCGAACAGCAGCTGGAAGGCGTTGAATTTGTTGTTGCAAACACCGACGCGCAGGCGCTGCAACAGTCCCACTCGGACGCGAAAATCCAGATGGGCGTGAAAGTCACCGAAGGTTTGGGCGCAGGCGCACGGGCAACCGTGGGCGCCGCTGCCGCCGAAGAATCAATCGAACAGATCGTCGATCATCTGGCGGGTGCGCACATGTGCTTCATCACCGCTGGCATGGGTGGGGGCACCGGCACAGGGGCCGCGCCGATCATCGCGCAGGCCGCCCGTGAATTGGGTGTTCTGACCGTTGGTGTCGTGACCAAGCCGTTCCAGTTCGAAGGCGGCAAGCGCATGAAGCAGGCCGAAGACGGCGTCGAGGCGCTGCAAAAGGTCGTCGACACGCTGATCATCATTCCCAACCAGAACCTGTTCCGCCTGGCCAATGAAAACACCACCTTCACCGAGGCCTTCAGCCTTGCAGATGACGTGCTGTACCAAGGTGTCAAAGGCGTGACCGATCTGATGGTCCGTCCGGGCCTTATCAACCTCGACTTTGCAGACGTGCGCGCTGTGATGGACGAAATGGGCAAAGCCATGATGGGCACAGGTGAAGCCGACGGCCCAGATCGCGCCGTTCAGGCTGCCGAAAAGGCCATCGCCAACCCGCTGCTGGACGAGATTTCACTGGAAGGCGCACGTGGCGTGTTGATTAACATTACCGGCGGCTACGATCTGACCTTGTTCGAACTGGACGAAGCGGCCAACAAGATCCGCGAAAAAGTCGATCCAGAGGCGAACATCATCGTGGGCTCCACGCTGGACACCGACATGGAAGGCAAAATGCGCGTCAGCGTTGTGGCCACAGGCATCGATGCCGTCGCCAAGCCCCATGACATCCCTGTGCCACGCCGCCCCATGGCCGCCCCGTTGACACAGCAGGTCACGGCTGAAGTGAAAGAAGAAGCACCGGCCGCTGTGGTCGAAACCCCTGCGCCCGCAGCCGCCGAAGTTGAAGCCGCACCTGCACCGCAGGTCGCAGCCGAAGCCACTCCGGAGCCATCCCTGTTTGATGAGGCTCCAGCCGCCGCACCAACATTCGACGCGCCCGCCGCCGCGGCTGCCGCCGAAGCAGACCTGCCACCGGCAGCCTACCAGCCGCGTCCGGAGCCTGCGATCGACGCGCCGGTTGACGGCTTCGTGGCCCCGCAGCGCCCTGCCGTTGGCACACCAAGCCAAGAAACGCTTGATCGCCTGCGCACTGCAGCAGCACGGTCCGCACCTGCGGCCCCAACTGCCGCACCTGCGGAGTCCGAAGACGCGGCAAAGCCCCGCATGGGCGGTTTGAACAGCCTGATCAGCCGCATGACCGGCCAGCAGGGCGACGGTCAGACTAAAGAGCGCCCTCAGCCACCCGTGGCGACATTGCGCGAAGATCCGGCGACTCAGCCTGAGGCAGACGAAGATCAGGAACGCATCGAAATTCCGGCATTCCTGCGGCGTCAGGCGAACTGATTTCGATCTGACGCAAGGTAACAATTTATCAAAAGAGGCCACCTTCGGGTGGCCTTTTTCTTTTTGAAATCAACGCACTGCTGCGCTGCAGCGATCAATCCGGCGGCATTGCGCCCGTTTGTGACAGTTCTGTTTCAGACCGTTACAAACTGTGTGTTGAGCCTAAGCCCTATGATCCTTAGCTCTTTATCAACCAAAGAGGATATACCCGTGCAAACCACGCTGGACACCATTGTCGCATTCGAAGGAAAGGGCCTGCACACAGGCGCTTTTGCCTCGGTCGTTGTGCGTCCCGCTCCTGCGGATCATGGCATCGTCTTTCGGCGGACAGATGTGACGGACCACGCTGATGTCAGTGCACTGTGGTCTAACGTTATCGTGTCGCCCCTCAACACGCGGATTGAAAACGCGGCCGGCACCAAAGTGTCGACGATTGAACACATCATGGCGGCCCTCGCAGGCTGCGGCATCCACAATGCTTTGATTGAGGTCAGCGGACCAGAGGTGCCGATCCTTGACGGGTCTGCGGCGGAATTTGTCGAGGGCTTTATGCGGGCAGGGGTCCGGACCATGTCCGCACCGTTGCGTGTGATTGAAGTCCTTAAACCCGTGACAGTGACAGTGGGCGGCGCGACCGCGACGCTGACACCGGCGGACACGCTGCACATCGAATTTGAGATTGATTTCGCCGACCGCGCCATCGGTCATCAGGAAAAGCACCTGAACATGTCCAACGGCGCTTTTGTGCGCGAATTGTGCGACAGCCGCACGTTTTGCCGGTCGTCGGATGTGGACGCCATGCGCGCCCAAGGTCTGGCGTTGGGCGGCACGTTGGAAAACGCTGTTGTTGTGGACGGTGCTGAGGTTCTCAGCCCCGGTGGCCTGCGTCACCGTGATGAGGCCGTGCGCCATAAGATGTTGGATGCATTGGGTGATTTGTACACAGCCGGTGCACCGATCCTTGGCCGTTACACCGGCCAAAAGGCGGGTCACGCTGTGACGAACGCCTTGTTGCGCGCCCTTTTTGACGACCCTGACGCGTGGGGCTGGGCCGTGGCCGATGCGGCGACGGCTGCGCGTTTGCCAGGTGCTGGAATTCGTTGGTCCGACCTTCCCGCAGTTGCGTGAACGTGATCGCGCAAAAGGCATTTTTCCTCTCATTTTTCTGTGCTAGACCCGTCGTAACCGAGGGCTATCTTCGGATAAGAATTTGACGCGGGGGCGCCTTTTCATGTTGGGCCGCAGCAGCACATCACTTCGATTTGGCCTGATCGCAGGCACCTTGGCGCTTGGCCTGTTGGCAGGCTGCGGCGGCTTTGACAGCCGTGCCGAAGGCGCACTCGAAGGCTATACAGCGCAAGAGATTTTCGAGAGGGGCGAATATGAATTGGCCCGTGGCGACGCCGATGATGCGGCCTTCTATTTCGGTGAGATTGAGCGTCTGTACCCCTATTCCGAATGGGCCAAACGCGCATTGATCATGCAGGCGTTTTCCTATCACCGCGATCAGGATTACCCCAATTCCCGCGCCTCTGCCCAACGCTACATCGACTTCTACCCCGTCGACGAAGACGCGGCCTATGCACAATATCTGCTGGCGCTGTCCTACTACGATCAGATCGACGAAGTGGGCCGCGATCAGGGCCTGACGTTCCAAGCGTTGCAGGCACTGCGCGTTGTGATCGAACGCTATCCCGACAGCGAATATGCGCAGTCGTCTGTGCTGAAATTCGATCTGGCCTTCGACCATCTCGCGGCCAAAGAGATGGAGATCGGTCGTTTCTACCTCAAACGCGATCACTTTGCCGCTGCCGTGAACCGGTTCCGGACGGTGGTTGAGGATTTCCAGACCACATCCCACACGCCTGAGGCGCTGCACCGTTTGGTGGAATCCTACCTGTCACTGGGGCTGGTCGAAGAGGCACAGACCGCCGGTGCGATTCTTGGGTTCAATTACCAGTCCACCGAATGGTACGAAGACAGCTTTGCCCTGCTGACCGGTCAGGGGCTTGAACCGCAGGTTCTGGGCGACAACTGGCTGGCCGCGATTTATCGCCAGATGGTGCGCGGCGAATGGCTCTGACGGGGGAGGCGGGGTAACCCCCCGTCCTTTGGGACATGCTGCGCCATCTTGATATCCGTGACATGCTGATCATTGACCGGTTGGAGCTTGCGTTCCAGCCCGGCCTGAACGTGCTGACCGGTGAAACCGGTGCGGGCAAGTCTATCTTGCTGGATTCACTTGGTTTTGTTCTGGGCTGGCGGGGCCGTGCGGAACTGGTGCGCCAAGGGGCCGAACAGGGGGAAGTCACGGCAGAGTTCGATTTGCCCGACACCCATCCCGCGTGGGACGTGCTGCGGGAGGCCGGTTTTACCTATGACGACGCGCTGATCCTGCGCCGCATCAATACCCGCGACGGGCGCAAGACCGCGTGGATCAACGACCGCCGTGTGAGTGGTGACATCCTGCGGCGTGTGTCTGAAACCTTGGTGGAATTGCACGGACAGCATGATGATCGCGGGTTGTTGAACCCCCGCGGGCACCGGATGTTGCTGGATGATTTCGGCGGGCTGGCGGCCAAGATCGCCAAAGTCCGCACCGCGTGGCGCAGCTTAAGCGATGCGCGAAAAGCGCTGGTGACGGCTGAGGCGCGGGTGGCCGAATTGCAGGCGGAAGAGGAATTTTTGCGCCATGCGGTGGCGGAGTTGGACAAGCTGTCACCCGAGGCTGGCGAAGACGCAACCCTTGATCAACAGCGCCGCCGGATGCAGGCCGCCGAGAAGATCGGTGAAGACATTTCAAAGGCATATCAGGCGCTTGGCCTGCAAGGGGCCGAAGGTATGCTGGGCGACGCGGCACGTTGGCTGTCTGACGCTGCAGGGCAGGCAGACGGCACATTGGAGGGGGCCTTGGCCGCCCTAGATCGCGCGATGACCGAATTGAGCGAGGTGCAATCAGGCGTGGAGGCCTGCATGGATGCGCTGGCCTTTAACCCCCATGAACTGGAACAGATCGAAGAACGGCTCTTTGCCATCCGCGGTCTGGCCCGCAAGCATGATGTTCTGCCCGATGAATTGGGCACCTTTGCCGATGATTTGCGCGGACGGTTGACCGCCTTGGACCAAGGCGCATCCGATCTGGCCGATTTGACGGCTGCGGTCACGGCGGCTCAGGCGCATTACGACATGGCGGCGGGTGATTTGACGGCGGCGCGCACAAAGGCCGCGAAGGCGCTGGACACGGCCATGGCCAAAGAACTCGCCCCGCTGAAAATGGACCGTGCGGTCTTTGTCACCAATGTAAGTCCCGCAGAGGCAGGCCCCGACGGCGTGGATGAAGTGGCCTTTACCGTCGCCACCAACCCCGGCGCGCCTGCGGGACCCATCGGCAAGATCGCCTCTGGCGGTGAGCTCAGCCGGTTTTTGCTGGCGTTGAAGGTGTGCCTGACGAGGGCGGACTCCGGTCTGACCTTGATCTTCGATGAGATTGATCGCGGTGTCGGTGGGGCCACGGCGGACGCCGTGGGGCGGCGGTTGTCGCAGCTGGCAGGGCAGGGACAGGTGCTGGTCGTGACCCATAGCCCGCAAGTCGCGGCCCTTGGGGATCATCATTGGCGGGTCGAAAAACGCCAGACAAAGGACGCGACGCTGTCGACGGTGGTCGGTCTGTCTGAGGGCGACCGCGTGGACGAAATTGCCCGTATGATCTCAGGTGATCGCATCACGGATGAGGCCCGCGCAGCGGCGAAATCCCTTCTGGCCGCGTGACCGCGCCAGATTGAAAATCTGATAGGTTTCGCGTCGTTCACGGTCAGATGGACGCTAAAAATGTTCGAAATAGACAAGCGAATTTGCTTAGCCGTTGATGCGCACGACTTTGCCGGGGTTCAGGATATTCTGCGGGTCCATGGCACGTTTGATCGACGCCATGACGTCCCATCCGGCCCCGTGTTCCGCGCCCATGAAATCCAGCTTGCCCATGCCGACCCCGTGTTCGCCGGTCACGGTGCCACCCAAGGCCAGCGCACGGTCTGCCATCCGATTGGACAGGTCCTTGGCTACCGCCCGTTCCTCGGCGCTGTCAGGGTCGATCAACAGGATCGCGTGAAAGTTTCCATCCCCCACATGGCCCAAAATGGGGGCCGGAATGGGGGAGGCATCAATGTCGGCATGGGTTTCCGCGATCGCCTGCGCCATGGCACTGATCGGCACGCAAACGTCCGTGACGATGGCCTTTGCGCCCTTGCGCCACCCCAGAATGGCCCAATAGGCATGGTGCCGCATCCGCCAGAGCCTTGTGCGATCTTCGGGGCGGGTGGCCCAATCGAAATCGGACCCTCCGAAATCTTCCGCGACCTCCCCAAAACGCGCGACGTGTTCGGCCACGCCCGTGTCCGATCCGTGGAATTCAACCATCAGATGGGGCGTTTCTGGAAAGGTCGCGCCCGAATGGGCGTTGACGGCGACCACGCTGGCCGTGTCCAGAAATTCGATGCGCGCCATGGGGATGCCCATGGCGATGGTGGCCGTCACAGCGGCAATGGCGTCGTCGATTGTGCCAAAGGCACAGGTGGCGGCGGCCACGGCTTCGGGCTGGCCTTGCAGGCGCAGGGTCAATTCGGTGATCAGGCCCAACGTGCCCTCAGACCCAACCATCAACGCGGTCAGATCATAGCCCGCGCTGGATTTGCGCGCCCCCGATCCGGTGCGGATGATCCGGCCATCAGCCAACACGACCTCAAGCGCCAGCACGTTGTCGCGCATCGTCCCGTAGCGCACGGCGGTTGTTCCGCTGGCACGGGTCGACGCCATTCCGCCCAATGACGCATTGGCACCGGGATCCACGGGAAAAAACAGGCCTGTGGCGCGCAGGGCGTCGTTCAGCGCCTCACGTGTGATGCCGGGCTGCACGCGGACGGTCATGTCTTCTGCGCGGACCTCGACCACCTCGGCCATGTTACGAAAATCAACGGTGACGCCGCCTTGGATGGCCGATGTGTGCCCCTCAAGCGACGTGCCCGCGCCGTATCCCATCACGGGGCAGGCGTGGTCGGCACAGATCGCCACGATCTGCGCCACCTCGCCGGTGTTCTGCGGATAGGCCACCGCGTCGGGCGGGGTTACGGCAAAGTGCGATTCTGATTGGCCATGTGTGTCCAAATCGGACTTGGACAGCGACAGCCGATCGCCTAACAAAGAACGTAGCGCATGGAGCGCGGTTTCGATGGACATAGAACCCCCATTGCAGTCGCCAAACACTAGACCAGCCATCCGCCAAGGGAAAGCAAAGGGGCTGCGATGAGCAAGCCGCAAAAGTCGGTGATCGGGCAGGGCGTTGATGACGCCCTATGCGCGTGCCGCGATGCTTGGGGTGTGGTGCGCACCCGTGGACCCAGCCAGGTGCAGTTCTGGTTTATCGCTTTGCTGGTGGGCATCGGGGCGAGCCTTCTGGCCATTGCCTTTCGCTTCGGGATTGAGACGTTGCAAACGCGGCTCTATGGCACTGATGACGTGGCCAACCTGCACACGACCATCGCCAATCTGGATTGGTGGTGGATCCTGACGATCCCCGTATTGGGCGGTCTGGCCGTCGGTCTGCTGCTGAACCGGTTTACAGACGACGGGCGCGTGCGGTCGGTGGCCGATGTGATCGAAGGCGCTGCCCTTTACGAAGGCCGTGTGGAACGCCGCCGTGGCCTTGCATCGGCTGCGGCGTCTTTCATCACCCTGTCCACCGGTGGATCAACGGGCCGTGAAGGGCCGGTGGTTCACTTGGCCGGCATTTTATCAAGCTACATCAGTAAGTTGATCCGCGCAGACGGCATCACCGGGCGGGATTTGCTGGGCTGCGCTGTGGCGGCGGCGGTCTCCGCCAGCTTTAATGCGCCCATCGCGGGCGCGCTTTTCGCGCTTGAGGTCGTGTTGCGCCATTTTGCCGTGCACGCCTTTGCGCCCATCGTGATCGCCTCTGTCGCGGGGACGGTCATCAACAGGCTGGTCTACGGCGATGTGACGGAATTCATGTTGCCGAACCAAAACATCCTCGCCTTCTACGTGGAATTGCCCGCCTTCCTGATCCTTGGCCTTTTGTGCGGTTTGATCGCCGTCATCCTGATGCGGGTGATTTTCTGGATGGACGACACCGCCAGCGCCCTGCAGCAGCGCACGGGCCTGCCACGATATCTGCGGCCCGCGCTTGCGGGGCTTTTGCTGGGCGCCATCGCGATCTTTTATCCCCACATCATCGGCGTCGGATATGAAACCACGTCGGACGCGCTGACAGGACGGCTGCTGTTTCATGAGGCTGTGGTCTTCGTCATCATCAAAATCTTTGCCGTGGGCATCACCATGGCAGGCCGCATGGGCGGGGGCGTGTTTTCGCCTTCGTTGATGGTGGGCGCGTTGACGGGCTTGGCGTTCGGCATTGTGGCCACGGCCATCTTCCCTGACGTGTCCGGTGAAGGCACGCTTTATGCGCTGGCAGGCATGGGCGCGGTGTCGGCGGCGGTGCTGGGCGCACCGATTTCGACAACCTTGATCGTGTTTGAACTGACCGGCGACTGGCAGACCGGTATCGCGGTGATGGTGTCGGTGTCCCTGTCGTCGGCACTGGCGTCCCGATTGGTCGACCGCAGTTTTTTCCTTACGCAGTTGGAACGACGCGGCGTGCATCTGGCGGCAGGGCCACAGGCCTATCTGCTGGGCACGTTTCAGGTGTCATCGGTGATGCGCAGCATGGATCACCCTCGCGCCGCCGACGCTGAGACCTGTGCGACCCTAATCAAAGAGGGCACTTACGTGTTTGAGGACAAGACCCTCGATCAAGCGATGCCGATCATTGAGGCCACGGGATCAAGCTTCATCCCCGTCGTGGCCCCAGCACAGGGCGATGGCCCGCCGGAATTGCGCGGGGCCCTGTTTCAGGTGGATGCTTTGCGCGCCTTCAACCGCGCCTTGGCGGCGACGGCTGCGGAAGAACATTCCTAGGGTCCTGACCCTAAAGCTGCTCAACCGCGACCTTATTGGTGTAGAATGCAAGGTAGCCTTTGATCTGCGCCACGTCGTCTTTCGGGTCCTCGTAGGACCACGCGGCGTCCTTGAATGTCCCGCTTTTGGCGACAAAATCATAATGGGTGGCGACACCCTTATGCGGGCAGGTCGATACCGTGTCGGATTTTTCGAAAAACGCCATAGAGATGTCATCACGGGGGAAATAGATCACCTCGGAGTAGTCGCCTTCGGCCAGTTCCAGCGCGTTTTCCGTCTCGGCCAATACGGCGCCGGCTGCGCGTACGGTCCATGTACCCTGTGCCGGTCTGATCTTGATGTAATCGCCCATAGCGATGTCCTCCCCAAAAAAGCGGTTGATCCTCGACCCTTCGATCCCGGATATCACGGCCTGCGCGTAGATGTGTTGTGTAACGTCTAGGTTACAAGGGGGCGCAAGCGGCAGTGAGCCAATCAAGCGCCGATCCCTCTACACGTGGGCCGATTTTTTGCAGTGTATCAGAATGATAGCGGTCAATCCAAGCGTGTTCGTCAGATGACAGCAACGTCACCTCAATCAGATGCCTGTCCAGCGGGACGAAGGTGAGCGTTTCAAAGTCCAGCATCGCGCGATCATCGCCGCCTTCGATCGCAGCGGCCTCCTGCACCACGATCAGGTTTTCGATGCGAATGCCAAAGGCGCCCTCACGGTAATACCCCGGTTCATTGGACAGGATCATGCCGGATTCAAGCGGCGTCATCGACCTGCGCGACAGGCCCTGTGGTCCTTCGTGGACAGACAAATAGGCCCCCACGCCGTGTCCTGTTCCATGATCGTAATCCTGCCCGGCCAGCCACAGCGGATAGCGCGCCAGCGCGTCCAGATCACTGCCGCGCACGCCCTTGGGAAACCGCGCGCGGCTGATGGCGATCATGCCTTGCAGAACGCGTGTGTAGCAGGTCTTTTCCAGCGTCCCGACCTGACCCACAGCAAGGGTGCGGGTGATGTCGGTGGTTCCGTCCATATACTGCCCGCCGCTGTCCACCAGCAGCAGCTCACCCATAGACACGGGGCGGTTGGTGTCTTCGGACACGCGGTAATGCACAATGGCCCCATGAGGGCCTGCGCCGCAGATGGTCTCGAACGAGATATCGCGCAAGGCGTTGGTATCGCGCCGAAATCCTTCAAGGGCCGTGACCACGTCGATTTCCGTTAACCCGCCCTTGGGGGCCTGTGCGGACAGCCAGGCCAGGAACCGCACCATGGCCGCGCCGTCGCGCAGATGGGCGTCCCGGGCGCCTGAGATTTCGGCGTTGGTTTTGCGGGCTTTGGGCAAGACACAGGGATCCTGCCCTTTGACCCAATGATCGTCCTGCAGGGATTGTGCGATGGCGTAGGGCGTGCGGTCGGGGTCAAGTCGCAAAGGATGGTCCAGATCCGTCAAAGCGGCCAGTACAGCGCCTTCGGGTAGGACGACCACGCCATCATCAAGGGACAGATCGGCGGCCTGCTCCGGCTGGCAAAACACCTCAACCCGCGCATCATCATGCAAGATCGCCATGGCATGGGGCACCGGATTGCGCGGAATGTCTGTCCCACGAATATTAAGCAGCCACGCAATGCTGTCAGGCGACGCGATGAAGGCCGCGCGGTGGCCCGCATCGCGCAAAGCGTCTGCCAATCGCGCGCGCTTGTCGGTCGAACGTTCCCCTGCCAAATCATCGGGATAGGCCGTGAAGGGCGCATGGGGTGGGGCCGGGCGGTCGTCCCAGATCACATCAATCAGATTGTCCGTGGGCACCAAGGTGACGCCCGACCCGGCCAGCCCTTTTTCAAGCGCCTCGACTTGCCCGACCGTGTGCAGCCATGGATCATAGGCCAGCCGTTTGACACCCTCTTGGGCACGCACCCAATCGTGCAGCTGGGTTTCGGGCCAATGGACAGGCGTGAACACATCCGCCACCTGATCGCGCACCTGAACACGGTAGCGACCGTCGATAAACACGCCTGCGATGTCCTTCAGAACACAGGCAAAACCGGCCGATCCGGTGAACCCTGTAAGCCACGCCAATCGGTCATCGGCCGGTGCCACATATTCCCCCTGAAACCGGTCCGCACGTGGCACGATAAACCCGTCCACGTCGCGCTCGGCCATCAGATTGCGCAGTTTCGCAAGACGGGCAGGGCCCGCCTGCGGTGAAGAGGTCACCTCAAATGTCTGAAACATGCGCACCCCCTGTTTCGTTTTGCCAAAAATACTCACATCCGACGCGTCAACGTCGCGCCAGACC
>JACLAD010001916.1_pt1 | contig 14838 bp, 11 predicted proteins | sample 8027901 | NCBI WGS metagenome assembly JACLAD01 (sample SAMN15725071, study PRJNA655200) | protist metagenome | isolation source: fluorescence activated cell sorting (FACS) single amplified genomes of... | place: Spain: Blaines Bay Microbial Observatory, Mediterranean Sea | collected 2016-07-05 | reverse complement strand
TCGTAAAAGAGATCACATCACACACGCATACCCGTAATACAGTATACAGAGATCGAGACAGCAGAGAGGGTCCGCGTTGATTTTTTTCTCGGCGCCATGATACGCCGTGCATGCGATCACGCGCTCCGGTGGACGACGCGCCTGGGGGGGGCGAGACAGTTTTCTGCGGCGGCCGCCGGCGCCGGGGGAGGCCCGGTCGACCTGCTCATCACGAACGCGGCGGTCGTCCTCCCAGACGGGGACGGCGTCCGCGACCTCGACATTGGCGTGAGGGACGGTAAAATCACCCACCTCTCTGCCCCGGGAGGCTTGGATGCGGCGAGCGCTCGGGAGGTTTTCGACGCAAACGGCCTCATGGCGTTTCCGGGCGTAGTGGACGCGCACACACACATAGCAGGCATCTATCAGGACATTGAGCTCGACATGAACCAAGAGTCGAAGTGCGCGGCGCAAGGCGGCGTGACGACGGTGATGCCCTACATCCGATCGGGTCTCTGCTACTTGAACGAGGGCGGATCGTACAAAGATCTCTACCAAAAGTTTCTGGGGCACGCCGATGGGAACTATCACTGCGACTATGCATACCACGTCAGTCCCATCGAGGGTAAGCACATTGGGGAAATGGAGTGGCTCATCAAGGACCAGGGTGTGGTCTCCCTCGGGGAGGTTTTCATGTTCTACGGCCAGCACAGTCTCCATGGTGCGAGCACCAAAGAGAAGCAAAACGACTTTTTGCAGCTGCAGGGTGAGGACAAGTACGACTTGGGGTTTTATGACTTCATGCTCCGGGAGCTTGGGAGTATCGCCGAGAGGAACCCGGAATTGGCCCAGTACATCCAGATCGGCTTCCACTGCGAGACCCCTGAGCTCCTCTCGGCGTGGACGAGAAAAATCCAGGCCGAGGGGGGCACGGGCCACAAGGCATGGTCCGATGCGAGGCCAACGCACAGCGAAGGTCTCGCGGTGTGGACTGCCGCGTACCTCTCCGCCAAGGCAAATGTGCCCAACGTGAACATTCTTCACATCACCTGCCGAGATGCTATGGAGGCCGTGCTGGACTGCGAGCGCACTTTCCCGCACGTCAACTTCGGAAAGGAAATGACGGCCGGCCACCTTTTGCTGGACTACGACATGAACAACGACGGCCCTTGCTGGATGAAAGTGAACCCGCCGATCCGCTCGCGGGACGACGTCGAATACTTGTGGAAGGCCGTCGCGGACAGGAAAATCGACTGGATCGTGACGGACCACGCCTCGGCTCCCACGGATTTCAAGGTCAATCCTGATGACCCCTCGAATATCTGGGACGCCAAGGCTGGTTTCGGGGGAGTCGAGTATCTCCTCGCAGGATTGTACAGTGAGGGAGTTGTGAACCGTGGGGTACTCACGCCGAACGACGTAGCTCGCCTCGTGGCGAAAAATCCGGCCCAGCGTTTCGGCATGGGAAAAAAGAAAGGCGACATCGCCGTCGGCTACGACGCGGACATCGCGCTCTTCGACCCCGAGAAAGAGTGGGTCATTGACCCCGAAGAGTCGTTTTCCATACAGACCTACACGCCGTTCGAGGGTCTGCGCGTCACTGGCAAGGTTCAAACGACATTTTTGCGCGGCCAGCGAGTCTTTGATGATGGTGAGATTATTGGCAGTCCCTCGGGTGAAAACATTGTCCGCCCTTACTAAAAAAAACTGGCGTTGAAACCCGCCTCTGGTGTCGCCTCCGTGCTCTGCTCTTCTTTTCACAGACTGTGGTGGTGTAAAAAGACAGGAGAGGGGCTTTCCGTGTGTTCACAGGGCGCAGGCACTGGCATAGGCAAGACGGCATAGTTTCCGAGCAAAAGCGATATTCCAAAAGCTGAACAAGCCATTGAAATAAGTCAATGGGCCTGGTTTGATTTTTTTATTTTTAATCGAATTTTAATGTATTGATGCTGCTATGCTGTCCGTCTCCCTCTCGTCTCTCGCTCTCCTCTCCTCTCCCCACGCTTGGAACTGGAAGAAGAAAAAGAGATCCCTCTCACCTCTCACTCTTACTCTCTCCTTCTCTCATCTCCCATTCCCCTGATAGCTGATAGCTGACCTGCTGATAGTGATAGATGATTGCTCTCAATTTCCAACAATTCGGCCGTTGACCGACAGACTGCGGACGGCGCACCAGCCTTATTCCCGTCGTGTGGGACTCGGAAATTTCCACGGAGTTTGCATGGGGTCGTAATGGAGAAGATCGTAGAGTTCGCTTCTCGTGAGCATGTCCCGTTCGTTCGCTTGGTGCTCCAAGGTACCGTGCTGCTTCAACTCTTCGATGCCTGCGTCGACGGCACGCATGGCCAATCGGAAGAGTCCCATGGGGTAGATGGTGAGATCATACCCCAGTTCACCGAACTGCCTTGCTGTGAGATACGGACTCACACCAAATTCTGTCATATTGCTGAGGAGGTACGGTCCTCCCGTTTCGCAGGTGCCGTGGGTATTCCTCAAGGCTTGGGCCACGAGTCCAAACTCCTCCTCTGTCCGCAAACCTTCCGGAAACAACATTGTGGCGCCAGAGTCGGCATATCTACGAAGGCGGTCCACAGTGGAATCTACACTCCCTCCCTCGATGCCCCGAGCGTCAGTGCGGGCACAAATCACAAAGTCCGGGTCCCTGGATTCTGCCACCGCTTCAACACACCGCTGAACCGTGGCGGCGAAGTCCTCGGCAGGAACAATTTCTTTTCCACCGAGGTGGCCACAGCGCTTTGGAAAAACCTGGTCCTCCAAGTGCAGACCTGCCGCCCCCGCCTTGACATAGGCGTGCACGGTGGCCGCGGGGTTTGCAAAGCCGGTGTCGGCGTCTGAAAGCACGGGAAGTCCAGAAAAATCCGACAGGTTGCGTATCTTGGTACAAAAGTCGTCAACTCCCACGAGGCCGACGTCCGGCACTCCGGTGACGGCGCTCGTGCCCCCGCCAGAGAGGTACAGCGCGTCGAAGCCCTTGCGCGCGCACATTCGTGCAACGATTCCATCGAAACATCCGGGGAGCACCAGCGCGCCTTGCTCTGCGAGGTCCCGGCGCCGGGCATTCAGGAGCGCCCGAAATTGCCGCCCGGCCATCGTCGCGCTCTCTCTCATCTCTCGTCTCTCGATCGTCTCTCGATCGTCTCTCTCTCTCTCTCCCGTAGAGGTGTGTGCCTGCATCGGGAAAATCTACTAAAATCTGAGTCTAAACATCAGGATTTCAGTGAATTTTCCCGCGACAGGCACACACCTACTCTCCCTCCGATTTTCTCCACGAAGAGCAGAGTCTCGTCTCTGCGCTCTTCACTGACGGAGAGAGTAGTCTATCATAGGAGGAAATTTGCGTGTGGCAATGTTTACGAGTCGAACGAATCTTTTGTACAATTCAGTCTAAATTAGTAGTAAATCTTTGGCAGCCAGAGCACACCATCTCGCAATGGGGTAGTGTCCACTACTGATTTCTTTAGGGGAGGGGGAGCGTGTAGTAATGGAGTCTACTATGTCGATTTCGTCAGGTGCACACACGTCAGGTCAAAAGTGACTAGTGAACCCTACGATGTGTGTCAACAAAGAACCACCCCCCCCGCCCCCGGGCAGACACACACACACGCACACACCACCGACACACACACACACAACTCGCCGGCCCGGGCTTTCACTCACTCTCACATCTACTTCTTACGATGGGAAGAAACATACGTCAAGTCTCTGTTGTGTCCTTGCTCGTCACTGCTTTGCTCGCGGTGCCACGTTTTGCCGTGGGTATGCAAGGAAATGAAACGATTGGTCTGGCAGCAAATCACGGGTGCACACCCACTGCGGCCTCATCAGGGCATGACCTCACGCTTACCACACTCTCCTGCTCGCAAGAGAATAGCGGCTTTGACATGGAAATCCAGTTTATGAGCGGAGACGCATCATGCATGCAATATCTGAGGGAAGATCTGTCAGAAGCAACTATTTCAGAAGGGAGCTTTACCGAGCAGTGTGCCCAAAAATCACAAGATGTGGCTACTGGACTTCCAAGTTGGGATTTCAAGATTCGAACGGTCATGGTTCATTCTGTGGCCAAGTACTCCATCCCGCTGGACAGCGTCATTACGGTTGTCTATGATCCCGAAACCTCCGCGGTGGTGAGTTTTGACACCAAAGTCGCCGAGAATACTAACGGAATCGAGGAGGTTCTCAGCTCGGAAATGACGATCGTCCTCATTGGTGGTGGTGAAGAGCGAGCCTATGGGGATGCGCTTCATTTTGAGCTTGCTCTGAGCGAATTTCACGGTTTCTACCCCAGGCTCTCGGCTTTCGTCATTTGCCCTGGGGGTGTGGATATTTCCAGCGACAGATGCATGACGAGCTTTAGCAACTATGCTGCCCAAAGTGGATACGAGCAAACCATTCAAGTGCAGCCGAATTACCCGAGCGAGCGCCTCACCACCATATTCACCTGGCTTGTTCAGGGACAAGGCTGGCTGGATGAAGAGGTCTTGACTATCCACGCATTCGCTGATATTGCTGAAATCAATGAAGCTAGCGACGATGATTCCGGAAGACGTCTGGCCGAGCACACAAGAGTTCAGGCATCGACCACTGTGAAAATCACGAAAGTGGACCAAACAGAAGCGCAGCAGGCGAAGGGTGATGAAGAATTCGATGCCTTACCAGAGTCGGGCCATGGAGGAATGACAAGCGCAGTGGGGGCTATCATTGCATGTGTAGGAGTCTCGGCGATTGGACTTGCACTTGTCTTGGCCAGACGAAAACCTGCCAGTTTGGAGCGGCCGGTCACGACGGAGGCACCAGCAGCGCAGGAGCAGCTTGATGCGAAAGTCTGAATATGCATCTACTACTCCAGGAGCTGCCCAAATTTCACGAATACATACTTCACAAGCAACCGCCCAACTTGTGTAATAACACAATTGTGTACATAAAACAAATTTGCGTAAACTAACTTTTAAATCTAACGGTATAGGTATAGGTAACTTGATCTCAATCTTTGATTGTTTTAGGAACAAAAACAAATACGGCTCTCCTAACCCGTTCGTCATAGTCAAACAAATACAGAAGTATAGAAGTTAATTTTCCTCCAGAAGTCGGCGGCTTTGGGTTTAGATATGGGTATATGCCATCGGCTCATGGCTCGCCGGTCTCTTCGAACTCGCTCCACATGGGGTGACGAGTCGTGTCAATCTTCGTTGGTCGGGACCACTTCACACCGAATTCTCGTCGTGTTGCCCATCAATTCCCCGGCCGGCAGCACCACCGTCACCTTGGCACCGCTGGTTCCATCCTCGCTTGTTACCCGGTCGCCGCCAGAACAACGGAGTCCCTCCTTCAATCCGCCAATGCCGATGACCACGTTCGGTCCCGCTCCGTTATCGGGAGACGCCACCGCAATGTCTGCGCCCTGGTCCGATACATTTACCATTAGCAGGCACGGCGCGCTCGCGTTGATTGACGGCCACCCCTCTTCGATGAACGACGCCGCTCCCGCCTTCCAAAAGACTGCCCTGAGCTTTAGCGACGAAGAGACGCCGTCTTCCCAAGTTACCAGCTGCAGATCCGCCGTGTTGTTTCGTACCTTCCACTTTGAATTGGCCACAATCGACGGCATGTCCTCGGACGAGGGTACCCCCGGCAGAACTCGGTAGGCAAACGACCCTTGCGCGTAGTCGGAAAGTTCGATCTGTAGAAGGTCGACGTGGAACGTGCCCTTTGCAGCCTCCGACATGTAGTGCCAGTCGCCAGTTCGAGTCTTCAGCGTCACGTTCACCAGACCAGGCGGACCGTCTTTGCTAGAAATCACGTATCCCACATGGTCGTACCATAGCCACCAGGTGCTGCCGCCGTCGCCGCTGTTCCCGCCTCTCCACAGGTGGTTCACGTCCGACACGTTTATTTTGCCCCACGATGAGGTCATCACGCCATTCCGTTCTCCGTCACCAAAGTAGCGTCGGACGTCCAGCGTCGTGATCGCCGGGTTCGAAGAGGCGACGGTGACGCGACTGCCCAAGACCAGCAGACCCTCCTCCTCCGACGTGAACCAACTCTTGGCGGCGGTCAAATTGTGCGACCAGAGATCCATCGCCGAAACGCCCTCTGCACCGTCGCTGACCGTCCCGACAAAAGAAGTCGTCCATTTCGGAAATTTTTGCACCGACGAGTCGCAGAGCCGGAGCAGCGAGGGGTTGACTTCCGCTGTCAAACCAGGAAGACGCTGCCAGTCCATGGCGGGAAAGGAAGGTTGGTCAACCGAGGGTGATCCCCAGTATCCAGCGTCCTCATTTCCCTTGCCGGGGTCCACGTAGATAGCGGTGATGCCGTCGGAGAGATGCTCGGTCGGCCTCGCCTCTCCGTTGACGCACGAGGATCCGATCGTGCGGTTGCTGCGCATGTGCAGGGTGACTGTCCACGGGATGGCGGAGTGATCATCGTCCGTCTTCGCCGCCGCCGATGTCATGATCTTCTGCGCCACGCCCTTCTGTACGGCGTAATCGCTGTCCCAGAACGCGCGGTGGCCGACCAGTGGCGTCGTCGTTGTGTCGTTCCCGTCATTCCGAACACACGCCTCCACTCTTGCTGCAAATTGCTCGAGCTCCTGCGCTCTCTCTCCGCCGAGCGCACGCAGGTGCTCCGCCTTGACGCCGACGCACCTCACGCCTCCACCACGACGGGCAATCTCTCTTCCCACCACGGAAAAGTCCCATCTTGCGCCACTGGCATCGGTCGACCACTGGTCGCCATCGAGCAGGAGGGAGGACAGAATACGCAGCTTAGACGCCGGCAGTCGCCACCGAGTCTTGGCGGCGTGGGCTGCCAGCTCCGACACTGAAGCAGCAAAGACACCGCCGTAGGAGCCGCTCAGCAGCTGTGGCCCGTGCTGATGAAACGAGGCATCGGACATGATGCCGTCACCGGTGCGCGGCGAACGGCGTATCTGGCCGTAGATCAGGTTCAGGCACTTGCCCACTCGAGTGGCGTTGCCACGCAGGACGCCGTCCTGCATGGCTATGCGCGTGAGCCAGACAAAGTTGGCACCAGTCATCGTTCCAGGAACCGCTTGATTAAGGCACGTGCGGCAGTCATTGCAGGCACCGAGAAGGCCGGTCGGGAGGGGCTCTACCTGCTGCATCATCAGGAGTGCATCTGCCATCATCATGGGAATGCCGATCTGATTCTGCCACCAGTTGGCGTTGGTCAAGTTTAGTTCGACCCACCCGCGAAGAGCGAGGTCCGCTCCGCGAAGGAGGGAGGCGTTTCCCTTCTGCGACCCGTGCACGTCGGCGGCGGCCATCGCCATCGTTTTGACGCGCTGCATATGCACGGCGGCAGGCCACACCACGCGTTGGTCCGACGTGTTGTAGGCGCCAGACGCGACGAGATCCGGCCACGTGCCGGCCGCCTCGTCGAGAAGGTCGCAGTAGTGGGTGGCGGCAGCGGCGATTTTGCGCGACAGCGACGGCGTGCTGGGAAGCAGCGCGTTGGCCTCGTTGGCGGCGAGCACAGCGAGGTCGTGGTCGTAGCCGTTGTCACGTGCGCGGTCGTAGTCGTGGTCTGCCGTGGCGGCAAGCCACGGCACCGACAGCAGCAGCAGGAGTACAGAGCAAGGCAGCATCCTCGTCATCTCGCAGAGAGAGAGAGAGAGGGACGGAAAATGGGGGAACGTCCGAACTGCGCTCTTCCTCCCTCTCCTCCGTCACTTCGGCCGGCTTCCGTATGCGGAAGAGAGCAGGGCGATTGACGTCAGCGAAAAGTGGGGCTGAAAAAGGTCAGTGCCAAGGCGAGTGCGTCGGAGAATTTCGCCAACACCAATTTTATAGCATGGGTGGATCTGGACGATCGGCTGAGAGCATCATGAGAGAGAGAGAGAGAGAGAGACGGGGGTGTGGATTTGGTGTATTGCGTTTTGTGCACAGTGCAGCCAAAACGCCATAAAAAGCAGATAAAAAAAAAGCCATTTCTGGCGGGGAAGGTAGGCATGGGACAAGCCGCCCAAAACCATGCGACACTTCCAGCCAGTGCACCGCACTAAAATTGTGACTCTCGACGACCACTTTTTACTCGTGTTAAGTGGGTAAATATACCACCCGTTACGAAAAGATTAGTTTGTATTCAGCAATACTATTCTCGATCTATCAAAAGAAAACGTGTAAAAAAGCAAGTATATGACTTCAAAATACCGGGGATTCTCTCTCTCTCTCTCTCTCTCTCTCTCTCTCGTCTCCCTCTCCCCCTTTCATCGTCTCCCGGCTCTCCATGGTCTCTCTATGTGGACTCTGTCTCCACACTCGACTTCGTCCGCTTCACGGCAGAGACACGCCGACGCGTGTTCGCGTTGCCCCCCCTTGCGACCGTCGTCGCCGCGGTGACTGTCCTGGCGGATCGCCTCCGCTGCCGCGGCGTTCGACGAAGGCGCCAAATGCACGCTGGTGAAAGATAAGAGGTTGCATCAAGACGTCGGGTGTGCTGCGAAGAGCCTTTCTAAGGGTCGGCGTTGCTTGAGCTGCTCCAGGAACACAAAAATAAGCGCGACATGAGGAGCACCCCGCATGTAGTGCGCCAGCCATCCCTTGAAAAATGCAGATGGACCTTCGTGCCTGACGATTTTCATGGCGGCGTCGAGTCCCGAGGTGTAAATGCGCTGGCTCCCAGAAGGCTGATTGTAAAGCCTAGTGCGAATGACATCAACAGGGTTCATTGCGGTGACACCGAACACTACACTGACAAAGCTTGTCGCAATGTGAAGCAATGGCCCGTCTTCCACATCGCGAGACAGGGCTTGCTCCTTGATGTGCGCGTAGGAAGCCAGTTGCCCGCTGCTTCCCAGTGCCAGACGCAAAACACTGGGTGATACTCCTTTCCAAAGCCCAAAGATTCCCTCGTTGCGGAACAAGTTTCGAAATCCATCGACGACCCCAGAAAATTTGTGTTGGTGCCCCACGGAAGTATTCGCGCCGGCTGCCTGGGCCTGCATGCGGGTTTTCATCAGATCCAACGGATTACTGATCAGTGCCGCGGTGCTGCCTGTGGCGATACCAGCAGCTATCTTTAGGTGCAAAGGCGCCGGCTGGCCGTCGTCCCCCGGGTGGAATACCTTTAACACTGGCTCAAACATTCCGATGCGGAAAAAATTCAGCACGGCCTCCCTGGTGACGGCCGTGGCGAGACCCCGCTGCGCCCCTCGGAGGCCCTCCACGCGTAGCGTCTGCAGCAGGCAGTCCACAGGTCCAGCGTAGAGACGCCCGGCCCCCGCCGCCGAGGGGGGTCGCCGCAGCTCTCCCTGAAGCTGGAGGCGCGTCTTGGCGACGTCCACAGGGTTCGTGAAGACCACGGCCGCGGCGGCGGCGGAGGCGGCGTAGAGGAAATTCTCCAGTAACGGCCGCGGCCGCGATCTCTCCGGCGCCATCTCTCTTTGAATTTGAGAACACACACACGCCACATGATCCCCTCAATTATAGATTAAGATAGAGGCATCCGCGAAGTTACGGCCCCTCAAGAGTATAGTTGGGGGGGGGGAATGAACCTGACCCCCCGGAATGTCCCCCCAAAAATCAAGTGTTTTCTATTCGCGGATCAGTCGCTCGAATGTCCTAGGCGAGAGAGAGCCCGATGTTGGCGGACTCTCACGGAGTCGCTCGAATTTCCACAGATAGAGTTCTATTCGGGGACACGCGCCGGAATCTCCGCAAATAGAGGTCTATTCGCGGAAAGATGGACAATTTACAGCTTAAAAAGAGTTCGATTACAGCGGACACTCCCGGAATTGCCCCAGAAAGAGCTCTTCCTTTCCGCGAATAGAGTTCTATTTACCGCGGGAAAACGAGATCGTGTGTGTCCCCGAGAGACACATATATATATATATGGCGGCGCGCGCGCGGACACTCGTGGAGAAAATCGCGGCGTCCTGCGCCGTGCAGGGGAGCGCGGTGCCCCGGGGCTACGTGGAGATACAGCCCCACAGGTGCATGACGCACGACAACACCGCGGCGGTGATCTCCAAGTTCCATGGCATCCACTCCGGCGCGGGGCTCGGGGGCGCCGGCGGGGAGGCCAGGGTGCACGACCCCTCCCAGCTTGTGTTCACACTGGACCACAACGTGCAGGATAAGTCGGACACGAACTTGGAGAAGTACAGAAAGATTAGGCGATTTGCGGAGATGCATGGCGTCAACCACTATCCTGCGGGACGGGGTATTGGGCACCAGGTGATGTGCGAAGAAGCCTATGTCCTCCCAGGGCAAATGATCGTCGCCTCGGACAGCCACTCAAATATGTATGGTGGGCTGGGTGCTCTCGGCACCCCCATCGTCCGAGCCGATGCAGCTGGAATATGGACTACTGGATCGACCTGGTGGCAAGTTCCGAAGGTAGCGCGAGTAAATCTTGAAGGTCGCCTGAGTCGCCAGAGCGGAGCGACAAGTAAGGACATCATCTTAGCTCTGTGCGGTCTTTTTAACGAGGACCAGGTCCTCAACCACGCCATCGAGTTTCATGGTACTGGAGTGAAGCATCTTTCCGTCGATGACAGACTAACGATCGCAAACATGTCCACAGGTAAGTCGTTCTACATGTGCGGCCAACGTTAGCATTCGCTCCGTGGCTGCTCTCTTTCTGAAGAAACTGAAATGTTCCTGACAACGAAAATCTTTGCACACAACTTGATAAATGACTGTCCCAACGCAAACACAGAGTGGGGTGCGCTTGCCGGCATTTTTCCGGCGGATCAAGTGACGATGCAGTGGCTTCAAGATCTGCAGGTAAAATTGTCGAATACGGAGGCTCGGGGACGATTGAATGCTGATGCCATCGCGAGCCTTGAGCACGCACGAAAATGCGGAGATCTGGCTCCTGATAGTGATGCGGAGTATGACATCGAGCTCGAACTGGACGTGTCTACCGTGAGGCCGTACATATCTGGACCTAACCATGTCAAGCGCACGCGGGATGCGCGAGAAGTTGAAGAAGAGAGGATTGCCGTGCAGAAAGCTTACATAGTCTCGTGTGTCAACAGCCGTGTCGATGATATTGCAGCAGCGGCTGACGTATTTCGGTCTGTGGACAGCAGCAGGCGCCGCGTTGCCCCGGGAGTTGAACTGTACATTGCCGCGGCGAGTAGTAGGGTCGAGGAAACGAGCCGGGAGCGGGGAGACTGGCAAGTCTTGCTCGCCGCCGGGGCGCACCCTCTTCCATCAGGATGCGGTCCATGTGTCGGACTCGGCAGAGGGCTTTTGGAAGATGGTGAAGTTGGAATTAGTGCCACAAATAGAAATTTTAAAGGCCGCATGGGTTCGCGTAAAGCAGAGGCGTACCTCGGGTCTCCAAGCGTTGTTGCCGCAAGTGCTATAGCAGGAATTATATGTGGCCCTTCTTTTATTCAGGAACATGGGGCGAAAGAAGCGGCCGTCACTTCCGCGAGTGCGCCTCGTACCAGCACCTGCTGGCCATGCGAAGACAAATTCCCGGACGAGAAAGCTAGCGCGAGCGTGGAGATTGTCCCGGGCTTCTGCGAGAGCGTCGCGGGGGAGGTGATATTTTGCCACCAGGACAATTTGGATACGGATGGAATTTTTGCGGGAACTCACACGTATAAAGAGGGTCTTACGGACGAGATGATGGCATCGCACGCTATGGAGAACTACGACCCCAACTTTTCGGCTATGGTGCAGGGAGGCGAAGTCCTCGTGGGGGGTTTTAATTTCGGGTGCGGCTCATCCCGGGAGCAGGCAGCCACGGCACTGAAAATGTCCGGCATCGCTGTTCTCGTAGCGGGCTCTTTCAGCGAAACCTACAAGCGAAACGCCTTTAATAATGGGCTCCTTTGCTTGGAAATCCCGCAGTTGGTAAGGGATCTGAAAGACGCCCACGGAACCGCACAGAATACCGTCCGCACAATGCGCAACTGCGTGCTGAATTTTGCAAGAAGTGTCGCCACCGTGACCTCGGAAGACGGTGCAGTGACCAAATACCCTTTCGCGCCGCTAGGCACGGTCGCTCAGAAGTTGGTTGTCGCTGGGAGCTTGGCGGGGCTCATTCAGCGGAAAATCAAGGCGCAGTCTGCTTGAGAGACCATGTTGCCATAATGGTCGTCTCGCCCCCTCTCTCCCCTCCATCCCTTGAAAAAGTCTCGCGGTTCCGAAATGATCGGACTAGTTGCTACATGGAAAGACAGAGACATTGCACCATGTTCCAGAAAAATATTTTTGATCGCGTGCGCCCACAAGTCGGTACAGAGGATCATTTTCCTTCTCTCAAAACGACTTTCGCAATCCAGAAAAGTCGGGAAATTGCCGACGACTGTTGGATTGGTCGTGCGGCATCAAGGTCTCTTGACGGGATGGGGGCAAACTCACTCAGGGGAGATTGCCCTGCGCACATTGCATATCTGGCGGGCGTGTTTGCGCCAACCAAGGAAAAGTTGTGAATTCTCCGTCGAGAGAGATGGAAGAGAGAGATGGAAGAGAGAGGATGTCATATGCGGAACGCGCACCAGATGACCGCCGACGTATACGCCAGAGGAGTCAAACCAAATTTCAACCCCAATATGACGTTTCATAATTATTTTTATGAGACGTGAAAACGCTCTGTTTTCATATGCATGTGTATATTTGACCCCTGTATTTCCAATGTAGACTACTTGAGAGAGGCGAGAGACAGGCGAGAGGCGAGACAGGCGAGACAGGCGAGACAGGCGAGACAGGCGAGACAGGCGAGACAGGCGAGACAGGCGAGACAGGCGAGACAGGCGAGACAGGCGACAGGCGAGGGGGGTGACCCGGCATACACTCTCTCATGACTGGCGCGTAGCGCTTGGCTTGTTTTTTTCCTCCAAATATAGTACCTTTCAGTCAGCGGTTTGCACCTACTGTTTTGCTGCAGTGAGGTGACCTTTCAAGACTCGATTAGTCAGCACAAGCCCGCTGCGCAGGGGTTTGTCACGACTGGTACTTGGCTCGGTTGAATCCATCGCACATTATTTTGGCACTAGGCAGTGACTTAGCTGTTCAGTTTGTGTCGCGATGGCTGAGGGCTGCCGGCCCTCCTATAGCCGGGTTGGGGAGGAAGGTAATGGAGAGGCTGATGGGGAACGTGTACTTCAGGAAGCGACAAAGTCACAATCGCTAGACTCAGTTCAGTCGCGTAAGCTTGAGCATGTTGGCATTGACGCGGATGAGAAGATAGTGCAGGGCATTGCTTCTGTCCAGTCTATGCCGCAGCTGGGCAGCATAGCATTTTTACAGAAAGGGTTTCCCAATAGTAGAAATGCTGCAGGATCGGAAAAGTGCTGTGGAGCCATAGGTTTAATTTTCATGGCGTTTTCGGCCATGTCTTTCTCAGTCATGACACTGCTGGTGCATGTTCTTTCGAAATACAATGGATTTCCGGCCCTAGAGCTAGTCAGCTTCCGAGCAAGCGTTGGAATAGTGCTGAGCTTGTCTTGGAGTATTTGGCAGAAGAAGTCACCCATGCCACCGGCTTGTTCCCACCGTCTTCTTCTCCTGGCGAGGGGTCTCGTAGGTATCATCGGAATGGGTGGAAACTGGTTCATAGTAACTCAGCTTCCATTTGGCGAGGCGACTGTTATTGTTTTCACGGCGCCAATATTCACGCTTTTCTTGGCCCGCATTTTTCTTCGTGAGTCCATTTCCAAAGCGCATCTGTTCTGCGCTTTCTTGAGTTGTGTAGGCGTGATTCTTGTAGCAAGGCCAGAATTTCTCGGTTTTCGCCCGGAAGCTATTCCGGCGTACGCATCCATGCCCAAAGTATGGGTGGTGATGATTGGACTTGTTGGCGCGCTAGCATCGGCGTGTACGAATTTACTTGTTCGCAGGCTTCTTGATATCCACGCAATGGTCACAATCTCATGGCTCATGGGTGCAGCCATTTGCATCCTCTGCCCGCTATCGTTCGTTTTGCAAACGCCCATCTGGCCTACTTCTGCTACAGAGTGGCTACTTATTTTCTGTGTCGCGTTGCTTGGATTTGCGGGGCAGGGCTTCAAAACCCAAGGTCTAAAGTGGGAAAACGCTGGTATCGGGAGCATGATGCGAAATCTTGATCTGTTTTTCGCTTGTGTGTTTCAGGCGACCTTACTTTCCGAGGGCTTGAATCCATGGAGCGCAGTCGGAGCTGCGCTGACTCTGATGAGCTCCATTGGAATCGGTGCGCTAAAAGTGATTTCTAGAAGGAAGAAGAAGAAGAAGGTGCCAGACGAAGCGGAACCCGTTACCGCAATTGGGCACATGGAAAACGGGATTGAAGTCCCAGACGTGCACCGTGACTAGAGAGAGACTAGAGAGAGACTAGAGAGTAGAGAGAGCCTTGCGAAAACAGCCCGCGCCGCAAGGCTGTATACACAGCAGTAAAATATGTAAAAATCTGAAAGGCACTGAAATGCTCCTTATCGTCTCTCTCGTCTCTCCTCACCCCCTCTAAGCCGGAAGTCTAACATCTCGTCTCATTCTCAGCTCTCAGTTCTCACGTTCTCACTCTCACTCTCACTCTCACTCTCTCACTCTCACTCTCACAGCTCACAGCGACAGGCGACAGGCGACAGAGAATGATTTGCTAAGCGTGTCCAGCGTGTTCTCCGCACCCCCCCCCCGTGTCCTGTCAAATGGTAGAATAATGACATAATAGATCACACCTGGTTTCACTTCATTGCTGGTCATTCGTGTGAAACCGCATTGCGAGAGAGGGGGGTGCGGGTGCGAGTGCGAAATGAAATCTCGAGAGAGGTGAGTGTGTGAGAGAGAAGAGTGAGAGGGTTTTTTGTATTGGAATTTTTTTCTAATGAATCCACGTTTGAAACTGAAAAGGTCTAGTAGATCCTCATACGGTATACGT
>JACLAD010009173.1_pt1 | contig 14839 bp, 6 predicted proteins | sample 8027901 | NCBI WGS metagenome assembly JACLAD01 (sample SAMN15725071, study PRJNA655200) | protist metagenome | isolation source: fluorescence activated cell sorting (FACS) single amplified genomes of... | place: Spain: Blaines Bay Microbial Observatory, Mediterranean Sea | collected 2016-07-05 | reverse complement strand
AATTGTTTCTGTTAGAGCGAAAAATAGCAATTTAGAATTACCCACTGTACCTGGTTCCATTATCTTATTTGATGTACAAACTGGTGTTACAAAAGGTTTGATGGATGCTGAATATTTAACAGGATTACGAACAGCTGCTGGCTCTGGCGTTTTTACAGATATATTTGCATATGAAAATGCTACTAATCTTGTGATTTTTGGCGCTGGTTTACAAGCAGAAGAACATTTTAAAGCTGTTATGGAAGTGAGAAAATCAATCAAACAAGTTACTATAATAAATAGGACGGAAGAAAGAGCAAAAACATTAATACAAAAATTGGAAAAAATAAATAATGTCCTTGCATATTCTTTCTGTTTATTAACTAATGAAAATGCTGTAAAAGAGGCATTATCTAATGTTGATATCATTTGTTGTTGTACTAATACATCTAAACCATTGTTTCAATCAGAATGGATTGATGATAATGAAAGACATATTCATATTAATGCTATTGGTTCCTATCAGTCTACAATGCAAGAAGTTCCAGATGGAGTTATTAAAAAAATTATAAATGAAGGAATTCTTGTGTGTGACAGTAAGGAAGCGTTTAATGTTGGTGAATTTAAAAATGTTTCAAAAGAACAATTGGAAAACGTCTATGTTGCTTGTGATGTTTTAACAATAAACAAAGAAGAAGATATTAATAATAATGCTTCTAATGACAAAAATAAGAAAAAAATTACAATGTTTAAATCTGTTGGTACTTCTATACAAGATGTAGTAACAAGTGGAGCAGTCTTTCAAAATGCCGAAGAGTTAAATGTGGGTACGCTTTGTCCTTTGTAAAAAAAGAAAAAATATATGATAAGCATACGTCGTAAATGTTAAATCTCGTGCACGAAGTATTTCTTAATTTTTTAAAATCTCATACACGAGTATTTGGATATGTGGTTATACTTTTGTATTAGTGATTGTATTAATATATAAATATATACGCGTATGATATTTTTTATAATACGAGCGTATGTACTCTTATACAGTCGTAATATATAGATATACTTTCTCGTACGAACCGTATTTATTTTATTTCTAGATAAAAATTTTTACGTTCGTAAAATATATAATATGTAAAAATATGACACGCACATTTCTTTCAACACACAAAATATAATGATATAAAGATATGCATATACAACGAATTAACCTGCGCTATTAAAATATTGTTGTATGCATATCATAACTTGATATATACTATTAAAAATAGAAACGTACAGCAAAACTTTTTCTGTTCACTTTTTTAAACACAGAGTGTGGTGTGATAAAATATTGTGTAAAATTGCGAAACTGTATTTTTATAGCAACCCTATACAACTAATGAGAAATGTAGACAATTTAATTGATGCTTATCGATGCATATGATCATAAAAATGATTCAATGCACTCAAACAATCTTGTTCGGATTCTTTCTTTTTAGATGTATTTCCTCTACACGGTTGTGAGTTTGCTTTCATTTTCCATGATCCATTTGCTGCTTTGTAAAACGTGCAAATAATATACCCAACGAATGCACCAAAATTAGCTAAAGCATAACGGTGTGTCTCTACATTTCCTTGATTGAGCAATCGGACATATGCATTTTTAATTCCGGTGAATTTATCACCATCATAAGAATTAGCTAACACCATGCAATAGGATACATTCATTGGCAATCTTGTAAAATCAATAACAATACTTTCATCATCGCCATCCCCTTCACCTGTGCGGTTATCGCCGCTATGTCGAACAGCCCCATTGAATAATACTTTCCTACCAAAGAAACATGTATCTAAACATCTGTAATTTGCATCGTAACATTTAACAGATGCATCCAAGTCAATAGCTTTACTAACCATATCCCATCCACAACCAACAGTACATTGTGTACCAGAAATTTGTAATGATTCACCTTTTGTCAATATTAATGATTTTGGTGGTTTACGTACTTCAATACCTGGAATTATATCTTCGGACAATCCTTGGCATTCAGGTATTAACCCGGCAAAACAATTTTCATTTCCAGTAGCACAAATATTGTTGAAATACCATCGATTATCTTGCGAATATGCACGTGCTGCAATGATAGAAGTAGCTGTTCTAGATTCACATGCCATACTGCAATTATGAATTTCAACTGGTTTACCAAGATTGGCAACTACACGGCAAGTTGCAGTTTTCACATTGCGAAAGGAATCCCCATTGAACGAATTGACTACAAAGTATACGACAGCAATACCTTGTTGCTTCAAACCATCTAAATCAATCTCAATCACTTCATCATCCCCTTCTCCTTTCCCGTCTCTGTTATCACCATGATGCAAAATTGCTCTTGCAAACGGTCTCATTTCAGCAAAGTAGCAAGCGCCTTTAAAACGTCCTTCTGCATCTAAACAAATTGCACTTAAGTCCAAATCAGTATCTCCTTTGCCATCACCATCTTTGTCTGCGAAATCCCATGATAACCCAATGCGATAGTCATGTCCACTGGAACCATCAGTCGTCAACTCTTCCTTTGTTTCAGATAAATCTTTTCCCTTGACTTCTGCAATACTCACGGTTTTTGCTTGGATTGGTACTGCGTTTACGACAATATTGCTTGCCCCATAATTGGTAATAGGCACTGCATTTACAACAATTTGTGCCATCGTGATAATATTGTATGTGTATTATATTGTTTGATATTTAATATGTTTCTTTTTTTTGTTTTATTTGGTATCTACCATGTATGATATGTGTTTCTCTCTCTCTCTCTATCTATATATTGTATCTATCAATCTATCTCACTATGTGCCTATGTACATACAATATAATATCTTTGCAAGTGTGTTTTGCCCCGGGGCCAGCCCAGCCAGCGGGCCAACTTTATCCATGTAACAGGTTTATAGCATTGTATTGGAAAAAAGATCGGATATATTACAACATATCAATTTGTAGAAAATATTATTAGAAATTATAGATAAAATATTATTAGTCTTTACATTTACAATACAATTATTATGTGTTAAAATATTAAAAAATGATTATATTAATATCTATATTTTTATTAAATTATCTGGAAATAATGGTCCTAAAAAAATATAATAAATGATTGCCGGCTGGCGGTGATGGATGATGTACTCGATAAGCCGCCAGTTGTATTCTGGTATTGTATATGTAAGCACATAACAACAAGCACATAAATATGACTTAAATAATAAATTTAAATTTATATAGAATCTAACGTAGTAATTATAGAATAATAATAGCTAATTAACCGCTGCCACAAGAAAAAGAAGATTGACAAAGTATACATACCTACTATCAGAGGAGAAGTGGAGAGTCAATAATCATACAGAAATATAAAGATTTATACTAAACAACAACAACATGTCATCTTATTGGAAACGTTGTATTGTTTCATCGACTATATTAATTACGATACTTGGAATTATTTTAAAATATGTTGATGTTGCCACTTCCATATATTTTAGATTAATTATTTGGAATTGCATTGTATCATTTGTTGGATACGCACTTACTGTATATGCCATACCAAGAGCAAAACTCAAATTTCCACCATGTTTACAAGGGCGGGATTTAGGACGCAAAGGGACACCGGATGAAAATACACCAGTCCCTGAAGGTGTTGGAATTATTTCCGGTGCCATGTTTTTGGTTTGTTTAATTTTATGTCAATTATTTTATGTATATCATAATAAAGTAAACGAACAAGAAAGTATTATGCAATATTATGCTGCATTATTGACCATATGTTTCGGTTTACTTTTAGGGTTTTGCGACGATGTGTTAGATATACCACATAGATATAAATATGTCATACCAGCAATTGCATCATTACCATTATTAGTTTCATACCAAGGTGTGACTGATATTGTCATGCCAAAACCATTGAGATTTTTAATTGTTGGGGAAGGTAATGAATTAACCTTTCTTGGTGTGGCATTGGATTTTTTAGCACCTGTGGATAGAGCATCGAATGGTGCCATTGTTAAGCTAGGACTTTTTTATCATTTATATATGCTTTTATTAAGTGTATTTTGTACCAATGCAATCAATATTTATGCAGGAATTAATGGTTTAGAAGCTGGACAATCTGTTATTATTGGCCTTGCCATCATAGCAATGAATTGTTTAGAATTAAGTCATGAAGGGGACCCGGTTGTATTTACTGGTAACGATGAGCAACATTTAATGTCATTAATTATTATGATACCATTTGTTGCAACAACATTAGGTTTGTTATCTTTAAATTGGTGGCCGGCACGTATATTTGTTGGAGATACGTTTACACATTTTGCTGGTATGACATTTGCAGTTGCAGCTATTTTAGGACATTTTAGTAAAACATTACTATTATTATTTGTCCCACAAATATTAAATTTTTTATATTCCTTGCCACAATTAACACGTATTATAAAATTGCCACGACATCGTTTGCCAACATTTAATCCTAAAACTGGTTTAATGCACCCATCACGTTTAAACGATAGAAAGAAAATCACTGAGGAAGGTGAATATAATTATGTAAATTTGACGCTAATCAATTTAATGTTACAAATTTTTGGTCCATTACGTGAAGATACATTATGTATTTATTTACTAATTTTTCAAATTATTTGTTGTTCATTGGGTTTGATTTTCAGATATGGTGTTGCAGGTTATGTTTATTGAAATATATATGCATACGAGTATAAAATTACGTAATCGATCATATATCTTTGAATAGTAGTAGTTTGATGAAGTGCCGAGTAGAGAGAGAGAGAGAGTCTATGTGTGTTGTAACATACTCGTACATTTTTAAATTAGCTAGCTAGTGGTGAGGCAACTTAGAGAATTTTGCGAATCTTGATCCTTTTTCACAAGAACTCATTAATTATTAAAATATTTTTTTTAGTAATCCGTGTGATGTGAATGGCTGCAGAGATGAGATCACATTGAAAGAAATGGTGCAGAGGGAAGAGGAGGAAAGTAAAATGTGAAAATATATGACACGAAGTTCGTAAAATATTTTTTTTTAAATTTAAGTGCTCTAATTTTACGAGAGAAGAAAAAATTAATCTATCTCTCTCTTCTATTTCTCTCCTCTCCACCTCGCACTTAAGAAAAAACACAATCAAAAATGATGACTCAATTCAATATGTTGATCGGAATGAGATTGAATTTCATTCGTTTGTTGCATTTCACTTTCACGTTCTTTACTATTTTCTACATACGTATTATAATCATTTATACATTTCAATGCTTCCTGTCTCATCTTCATGCTTAATTTCCTTAAATTACGAAGGCATATCTCTTGCTTTTCTTTCATCCTTTTCAATTTATATTTTTCTTTCTTATTATGTAAATGTAACAAATCATTTTTTTTCATAACAAGTTCATCCACATTATTTGTATGTTGATGCTTTTGTTGAATTAATTCATTTTTGACATCTTTCCAATTGTTCTCTAAAAGTTTTTGTCGTTCTTTCTCAATATTACGAGAGTGCTTAATAGCTATTCCCAATTTGCTTAAAAGTAATTTTAATTTATTTACTCTCTTCTTATTTTTTTTCATCTGAATATCATGGTTGTGTGGATGATATGTTACTCGTTTTGTAATAAGACTTTGTTGTTTCAGTTCCAAAAAAGAGTTCATATATGTTGCTTTTAATTTTTGTAACGAGGATGATGTTTCAAACATTTCTAATAAATTAGATGATAATGATGACATTTGTTCATTTTCGTCTCCCAAATTCGTTAGTTTATCTACTACGTGTGCTTGTAAATGATCAATTGTCTTCAATGCATCATTATGATTTTGCAAATGTTGTATAGCTTTCTCTCGTTCCATACGTCTTTTATTACTGCCAAAATGTAATTGTGCTTCTACAGCTTTAATTTTCTCTTGTAGACGCGATATTTCTATTGCATGATTGCCTGTGATATTTGATTCATCAACTAATGATGATGAGGATGATGATGTAATAGCGCATAATTTCATTCCATCATATTCTAGTTGTCTATTTTTATTTAATAAAGCACATGTAGAATTTGAAGTGCAACCATGTAATATAGGCAAGGATGTGTTGTTGTTATCAATCTGATTTTGATTTATATCATTATCATCATCGTTATATGTATTATTATTCATATATTGAATATGTGGTGAGATATTTAAATCATCCGTACAAAGTTCCTTTGCATTTTGACGTTCTACTTCTTGTTCCTCTCCAATTGCATTATTTAATGAGTCAATATGTTTATTTAAATGTTTTATCGTCGTTTTCTTCGTTGCATTTGTTGATGGAGATGTTGATATTACATAATAGGTATTACTTGAAAGAATTATTATTGTTAATAATAATAAAATGGATGATAAATGCATAATATGATGGATTGGATTGAATGGATCTTTTTTTTCCCACAGTTAAACAGCGAATGATTCTTTCAAAGCAAAGAATAAAAATGAAATTTTGTATTTTAATAATAATAATGATATATATCTTCAATGATGACTGATTGTTTGATATCGTCTTCTATTATTATATTTGTTGTAAAGATCTAGTACATGAAGGTCATATGTACATATATATAAAATGTACAAGACTATATAGAATATATATATGTCGATCGTCCCCCCTTTTTGACATGTAAGAATCTCTGCTATATACCGCTTACCTGTGTATACCTGTGTGTACTTGGTATTATACTTGTATTAGTCTAAGTCGTCTTATAATGCTATATACAGCTAGGTGTTGGGAGATAGTATACAGTTATATAGGGTACGTAGTATATGATATATATATATATCTGTTATTCTTTTTTTTATTATTCTTCTTCTTATAAAATGATATCTATGTACATATATAAATGTACATATGTGTGTGTGTCATATATATTCTCTCTCTTTCTCTAAATATGTGGACATATGGAAGTACATAGAAATATATACCACATATTACAACAGTAACAAAACATCTAAAACGAAACATGCCAATTAAAAAGAAAACTAGAATAAGTAGATCGAATTCAACACCATTGCATCATCGTTTCAATGTTCATGATTATAAAAATACAAACAAAATACCACATACCCATACCCGCGCGATAGTTGCAAAATAAAAGATCCAAAACGCAATACATCTAGCTTTGTGCAACTGTCATACAAACCAACAAAAAAACCAATTAAAAAAGGATATACGCGACCAATAGATCATAACGAAACAATGAAAACAATCATTGCAAGAAGAAGACACATGGAATTACCATTTCCAAAACGTAGATTTACTCCAAAACCAAAAAAGCAAAATAAAAATTTAGGCCCAGGAGAATACGAAAATACTTTAAATGGATGGGAATTTTGTCGTGGTAAAGAACGTTTTCATAAATTCAATTTAGGTGGTATGTCTAGATATGGTAGTAGTGGTGGTACCACTGTTGATACTATTTTAAATAATTTCGATCCAAATGAACCACGAAAACATAAATGGCCTAGAGATGGATTTGATATAGATCCAGCTATTGTAAAGAGTACTGATTTTTGGAAAATTGAAAGACAACAAAATGGTGGTAAAGCTGATAGTGATGATGATACAGACGAAGAGGATGATTGGGAATATGAATAAAAAAAAACGAAAAAAAAAACCCTTCTTGACGGTAAATATATACCACGCGCGTACCAACATATTAAATTTTTATAAATTTTTTATTAATGGCGTGTGTACATAAAATATGCATATTAATTTTTTGTAGTTCGTACGAAGTTCGTAGCCTAATAGCGTGTAGAGTATGATATTAGTTTGCAGAGGTGCATTAGGAGCTTTACCTATATATGTGTTTTTCTCTTACTCATATGTTATATAAAATTCTTTTACTCCCGTTTATTAACATCTCAAATCAAAAATGATTTATAAATTTTAGTAAAAATTATTTAGTATTCAAAAGATGTTTCCGCTGTCTGTGATTCAGAGCTAAATGAAAGAGGTCCTCCTTCATAAAGTTGTAAATCACACTTTACCTATATATATATGATAGAATTGTTATTTTCTTGAAATTGAAAATTGAGTATATTGAGCACATAAATATTAGTTTTAATTTAGCACGGGGGAATTAAAATTATTATTTAACGTGTTGTAACTTAGATTTTAACCACCATTTTCACACACATGTATTTTTTAAAAAAAATTACAAAATCGCATTAGAGCACACCAATAAGTCTTTTTTTTATTTAAAAATTTTAAATGTGTCATAATAAAAATTAATGGGTAAAATCTAAAATCGGTGTTTAGTTTTAATTTAAGACTCTTTTAATAAAATTGCTGCAGATAAAAATTAAACCCTGACACCTCACATGTATTTTAATTTTTTCCCTGCTTCCTTCCTTTTAATCTATCATTGCAACACGTGACTTTTTCTTCTTCTTTTTTTCACCTTTATTTTTACTGCTTTTTGGTGACAATTTCCCACTTCCGCTATTGGTACGACTACTGCTTTTCGTATCCCGACCAACAGAACATTTCTTTTTTTTCTTCAATGTATTAGCAATTGCTATTTCATTATTATTATTATTATTATTATTATTATTATTTACATTCTCATATTTTTTCACTTGTATAGCTAATCTAATATTTTTGACTCTAAATATAGAATAAGAATTGTCAAATATTAGTTTTACATTTGTATCATTTTCATCTGGTGGCCTAAATTTGCCAAAGCCACTCTGTTTACATATTTTATATGGTTGTAGCGTGTACGAATGAAACGACATGTTAGAGAGAGGATTTTAATTATAATCTCCAGGCTTGGGGTAATAAAATTTACTTACATTGCATCGAATATAAGCTCGCACAGGCTTTTCATCGTAAAACACAGAAAAACCAATATCAGCAGTTTCAAGTTTAAAATCCCATGTTATTTCCGTATTTATATCAGCAGATATTGTGTGTTCATATTTTTGACGATTTTTGACTGTAATATCTAGCCGTGGTATGTTAGAATCCAATCTACGAGGAGGTGATGCAATTATAACACTTCCACCTCGTACAGCCTTTTTAAATCGTGGAGGAGATGGACTGTTTGTTTGGATTTTTTTGGCATCTTTGGATTGAGTGGTATCATTGTTTTCATTATCACCATTGTTCGATACAGAATTGGTGCTATTGCTATTGTTCAATTCGATTTTAGCACGTGTTAATTCATTTTGAAATTTTAACACTAGATGTTCCAACACTTCCACTTCCCGTCTTAGCTCTTGATTTTCTTGCAAAACACTTTTATAATTATTCGCAATCAAGTTACGCTTTCCTTCCATTTCACGAACTTTTGCCTTCAAATAATTAGGCGCATCTTCCATTAATTTGGCTACAGAATAATTTGCGCTTTCAAGTTCCATTTGCAACGTCATTAAACGCTGAGCATCTTTTACAACTTTATCCATCATTGCATTTTTGTCTTTATTAGCTAGATTTAATTCCTCCTCCTTTTTTTTCAATTCGGTAGCCTTTTCTTCATATTTTTCTTCCAACACTTGGAATTGTGCCTCTTGCTGTTGAAACAACGTCGTAGATTTAATTTTATATTCATTTATTGATTCGTTTTCATTAGTTTCTTTTCCTTGATCCTCGCCAGTATTTTCATCTGGATCTTCATTTGATAACATTGGCGGTGGTAAGGATGGTGGTAATAATAATATATCAACCTTTTCGTCATCATCATTGACAATATCATCATTCTCAACAGTCGTTGCTTTATTATTATTATTATTATTATTATTATTATTGTCAATATTATCATTATCCACTTTATTGATTTCTTTCGTTTTCTCCTCTGTTGTTGACTTTATCTTATTTTTTATATCACCTACATCATCATTGGCTTCAAAATTATTTTTAAACGATTTAAAACGTTCTAATGCATTTTCCAGTAATTTACCTAAACGCTTTTCCCGCGCTTGTGAATTTAATAATTCTACTTCAAGTTTTTTCAATCTCGCTTTTAACTCGGCAGGGCTAGCTTCACTATTTACAACTGCTTTGTTTTTAATATTTTTCGCCCGTCTACCAAAACGCAATGTACTCAATGTTTCATAATCATTGTCAGATGATGGAGAACAGCATAATATCAAACAAGTGATCGAATTTCCACCAAGATTTTCTCTTAAAATACGCGTTAATTTACTATCGCGATAAGGTACATGTGAACGAGATCGTTCCTCAGTCAATGCATTTATGACATTTCCCAGAGCAGATAAAGAGCGATTAATACTTTTCGCTTCTTCTAAACGATCTCCTTTTGCACCTGTTTTTCGAACCATTTCACTACCAGCTAAATCCACTAAAACAAGCCTTGATGACAATTTGATGCCACTACTCTCATTTGCTTGGATTAAATCGATTAAAAATAGACTATGTGATCTAGATGAGCCAGCATTCATACCAGTTGCTGCAACTTTTCTATTATTATTTCCTCGTTCCATAACTTCGTTCATTTCATCTTGGGATGTTACATATATTTGTGTTGACCCAATAATATCAGTTCTACCTTCTGTAGAAGATGTACGTAAATTCAAATTATTCTTTTCAATATCTAATAAATCTCGTATTTTTTCATTATAAATTTCTACATAAGAACAACAAATACTAAATTCAACTGATGCTTCAGTGGATAATGCATGTGTAAAAATAGAATCAACAACTCTAGGAATAATTCCTCGTGAAGTATCGTTTCCATTCATTGTATGTGTTTTACCTGCTCCAGTTTGCCCATAAGCTAATAAGCAACCGTTTTTACCTTTTAAAAATTCTTCAATGATAGGTTTACCAGCTAGGTCATATACATCTTGTTGGGATGAATCTTCCGATAATATTTGATCAAATGAGAAAACGTGTTTATCACTATCTAAGGATTCCAAAGATACCGTCGTTGATACCCCGTGCCCATCTTTAATAATATTGACACATTTGTTTCCACCATTTTTCTTTTCCTTTGATGATTGTGGTCTAAATCTTAAACACACTTTGATCTCATCCGTGGATGACATTTTACTTATTTATATATTTATATATATAAATATATACAAGAATTCTTCGTATCGTTGTGGATGATTTTATATCTCTATTCCATTATTGATAAACAATATGATGTATTGATTCATGTGGATAATTATAATTCAAGCTCAAGTCATCAATGCAGCAGCAACAATAGACTAATGCAATTCAAAGGTGTGATAGTAGAGAGGATCCGACAAAATGTTTGTAGCCGAAGCTAGTGCTATTGCATGCTATTGGTTTTAGCGTTTCCACTCTCTCGGATCCTCTCTATGTGGTAGTGGTGTGATGATATTTCACCATATGTGCTGCCATCATCATCACTAGACTTTTTTTTAAAGTTGTTGTTGTTATAAATAAGTTAGTTCTTTCTTCGTTCATTTAGTCTATTGAATCACACTTTCCGGCACAGGAACATTTTAGTAATACTTTCAACATTTGCAACATTTGTTTGCTTTTTCATAGCAAGTATCACAAACAGATGCATGGTGATGTGCTAGCAATCCATCCCATTAGATATTAAAATGAATGTACATGCATGGTACATTAGTTTCCTTCTTCTCATTCGTACATGGGCAGCGGCGGGGGACGATGCAGCCAGTTCAACTGCTACCTTTGCTTCGTCAACAACTTCCTACAGCTCAAACTCAAAGTGGGCACCATTGAATGATATTCTTTCTGAACTGGTTATCCCTGTTGGTAATTTTACAACAAAAGTAAAAGTTAAAATTATTGGAACTGTAAATATAGAATTGCACAACATCGTGTGCAAAGGAATTTCACTAAATGACTTGGCCGTCTTGCCCGTTAGTAATCCTTTAAATACAGTAGAAACGACGACGTTACATATCGCGGGCATTAATTTGGTTTGCACGGCAGTGTATGATGTTAAAGATGGGATCATCACTCAGCACGGGGACATGACCGCCATCTCCACCGCTTCTGCCGCCACATTATCGCTTTCGGCAAAAACAAAAAACTCAGGAAAAGAAACGTTTGAATATTTTCCCCCTTTCAGCTCGCGCGTCGTCGGGTGCGACTCGAAAATTGTTATTTCCAAGTTATCACTGTCGGGGTTCTTGAAATTAGCGGAAGGGGTCGTCAGGAGCAAATTGAACGAAATGATAAATCCTATTGTATGCAATGAAATCGCTTCATTGAACACCACAGTGCTCGCTCCATTGCTAAGGAATGTATCGAAGTTATTATTAGAAAAGTCTCCGTACGATAGGACAGGTGACATTCGTTGGAGGAAAGAAGAAAATATTATTTTAGAGGCCCTCAAACCGTTCGCACCGAACGATTTACGGAACAACCCTGTCGTTCGCACCTTAAACGTTCTCGTCCACTTTTTCCTGGATCAATCTTCGTGCGGCTTACCGAATGGAATCAATCAATTCATTCAATCCCAGATTAAAAAGCAAAACAGCGGGCAACGCAACGGGCTAAACATAAGCTTTGGAAAGAGAGGAATAAGCGTTGCGAAATTAACCGGAAACCCAGTCACGAACATCCTCGTCAATTTAACGTCCATTTTTATCAAAGGGCTAGATACCTTCACAAATATTAATTTATTTGAACCCATTAGTGTTGCAACGATGAACACAACCATGGAATTGAATGGGCCATTACAAGTCGATATTGGGATGACCGTAGTGTTGGTCCCTAAGAAAAATGCCAAACCTTTTGTCGAGCGTGTCATCGTTAGCTTACCATCGGTAGAGGGTCTTCTTTTGCAATGGTCTACAGCATTGGCATTAAAAGAATCATTTTATGGCAGTATGCCTCTAGCGGAATTATTTCACAGCCCGCTCGGGTGCTCCGTGCGCGGCGTACAAACGGCAAACCTTACTGCTGCAACGTTGACCGCATCCAAAGTAAAAGGCGCCCTTCACGTGAAAGGAATGATTTCCCCAGATGTAGACACTGTCCTCGCGTCCTTGGGGGAATCGGTCGCGCACATGTACGAAGGAACGCTGCTGGAAGGCGGCGGGATGAATAATTTAATAGACAATACAATACTCCCAGCGGCGAACGGGTTGTTGCACGATTCCATTAAAAAGTTAATTGGGTCCACATCAACAGCGATCTGCAACGGCTCCTCCATTGGACCTCGCCCAGTGCCAACGAAACCACCAGTCGATCTATCCACCAGTATCCCGATCGCTATCTTGCGAAGTTTGGTGGAAGACGTTTTGTTCCCAAATGTAAACGCAATAATTACGAATGCAACGTGTGGTATTAAAGGGGAGCACGGGCGAATGGATCAGAAAGGGTGGTTGTTTGGACCGAAAACGATGGTAGTAAAAAATTATGATTTGGTGCCGCAGATTGGGAATGTCACACTAGGATTAAGTAATTTCACGCTGGAGCATTTGGATACCATCTCAACGTTGCAAGCGTTCGATACCCCAGCAAAAACACGAATGGACGGGAAGTTTGTGATTGCACCGTCGGCATCAAAACCTTTGCGTATCTCGTTGGACATGTTGTTAAAAGTGAAACGGATTCCAGGGACAAATCCAGCAGACACTTCATCTGTAACAAATCCAAACGGTGACGTAGAAGACCAATTTCGCATTGGGGTAACTTTGAACAACCTTACGCTTTCGATCGCGTCCATTGTCGCGATCGATGGTTACAGCTTTGGCGCGCTGCCCCTTCGTGCAACCACATGTTTGAGCTGTTGGTTGGGCACATTGGACGCTTTTGAGATACTTACTGGCTTTAACAATATCGTCAGCAGTAACAGAGAAGAATTGACCGACCTAGGAAGTGACCTAGTGTCCTTTGATTTAGCTTGCAACAAGAACGATGCAGATTTTGTTCGCGCAGACGACCAATTGTATTGCAACTCCCCTTTGATGCCAGAGTTTATTCGTCGGACAAAAGAACCACGGAATGTGCAAGAATTTTCCAAATGGGTGGGAAAGGGCATAGGTACTTTAATATCTCATTTTCAAACAGAAACATTTCGTTCCCAGATGAAATCTGTTCTTGAAAAACGTCGTGCAGATGGAGCCGAGGGTTGCATGGACGACCCGTTCTTTGCCCCGGCTAAACCATGGATTGCACCCCAGTGTGTCCCGACGAAAGCCGGGCTAATTTCCTTAGGCGTCGTGGGAGGACTCATACTGATCTATTTTGGTACCCTGTTTTTTGTGCATTATTTCCAAGTCGAACATCAACGCAAACGATGTATGTGCAAAGGGTGTTGCTGTTCGTGTGTAAATTTTTGCCTGGGAAAATCTTGCAAGATCGATATATTTTGGTGCCGGCGGATCTTCTGTCGTAAAAAAGGTAACAAAAAGGTGCAACGGAGTGGTGGCGCCATACTGGCATCATTGCTTCCACGGGGTTCTGCAGGGAGGGACGAACATCAGGAAGCGCTTCTTTTCCACCCAGCCATTCCCCAGAATGTTCGTTACGGAATGCTTGTTCTGATTTTTATCAACATAGTTTTGTTTTTTACTGACCACGCATTGACCGCAGCTTCGGTCAACGTCGGCATAAAAGTGTTGGGCGATGCATTTCTCGATCAGCAAGCCTTTCCGTTTGGCCTTGGTTATACATTGGTTGATATGTGGAAAGCATGTGCAGTATTGTTGCTAGGGTTTATGGGCACATTTAGTGGTGCATGGCCATATTTAAAATTATTGATAATGAGCGCTTTGTGGTGCGCACCTCCCGCTATGCTAGATCCACGAACGCGTGGAAGGTATTTTCACATGTTGGATGTGATGGGGAAATGGTCTTTGCTGGATCTGTACGTCCTGACGCAAGCTATGGTCGCTTTTTA
>JACLAD010000390.1_pt1 | contig 14842 bp, 4 predicted proteins | sample 8027901 | NCBI WGS metagenome assembly JACLAD01 (sample SAMN15725071, study PRJNA655200) | protist metagenome | isolation source: fluorescence activated cell sorting (FACS) single amplified genomes of... | place: Spain: Blaines Bay Microbial Observatory, Mediterranean Sea | collected 2016-07-05 | reverse complement strand
TTTCATTTGGTCGCTTCGAAAGTTTCGTAAACATTTGAGTTTGTGGTGATCGAACGAAGAAATGAGCCGGAAATGGAGTTCTAAACATCCAGAAAGGATTCCAGGCTCCTCAAAATCAACTCGCCGTGCCCTCCTCAATAAGTCGACCCGTCGCGTGTACCCAAAGTATGATGCCAATAAGCCTACCACACCTTCTACCAAACTCGTAAGTCTCCATTCATTTCGACTTGATTTTTGGCAATTGCAATCAATCGATGAAAATTATTGAATATTTCTTCCGCACAGAAACCTAGTGTTGCAATGACCTCACTTACCGCTGGGCCGCCTTCGCGCCCTGAGAAGTATGTACCTCTTCCAGAGATACTTGAATTTGTGTCGTTGCGGGAAACCTCCACCCAGCCTGTTTCCCAAGTACCTGTCGGAGAGCCGTTGTTCCAACCGTTGACACCGCAGGTTGTATTCGGAGACTATGAAGCATTCAAGACATACACAAAGACTCTGTATTTTCGAAACAACGATAATGTTGCACGTCGAATCAAGCTCCTTCCCTGCGACTCTCCATTTTTCTCTGTAACTATGCCCAAGCCTTTGAAAACTAAAAGTTCAAAAGCCACTGACGGCAAGGTATTATTACAGCCTTTGTTGTTTTGTGTTCTGAATTTGAGTTTCTTCTGTATATTAAAAAAATAGATCGCTGCGGGAATGGAAGTAAGTGTAAAAATAACTTTCAAACCTCGGGAAAAGAAGGCATACTCCTATCGTCTTATTTGTGCCACGGAACGTGAAAAGTTTGTAGTACCTCTCCTCGCGCAAGGAACTACTCCTTGCCTAGACTTTCCAGACAGTGTGGAGTTCCGGAGTACTCCATGTAAATCTGTGGGGACAGAAACTTTCATGGTGCGAAATCTTGGAGATAGCCCAGCTTCTTTCACAATGTCTATTGGGCGTCCCTTCACAGCAAGCGTCAAAGATAAGTTTGTTGCTGTGGGTAGTGCAACACAAGTGACAGTGACATTCTGTCCGGAGGATGCTCGAGACTATCATAGCGAACTAATTGTTGAATACACAGGCTCACCACCTCTCCACATCGAAGTTGTTGGCCGAGGCGCAAGTGTTGACGTTGGCATGCTAGAGCATGCTATTGCATTGGAATCAACTTACATCAGCCTATCCTCTCATAAGGTCCTCAAACTCTTTAATCGCAGCAATGTACCTGCGAAATTTGCTTTCAAAGGTTGGGGCACCCTCCACGAGGAGCAGCAGGAGCGGGACCGTTTAAAGAGGGAGCTACGAAAGATGGAGAGCTCTGAGATAGCAGAAATAATGGCTCGCAAGTATGCTAGTGACGATGGTGACCTCAGTGATGATGATGACGACATGCCTGCAGAGCAACGTGCTGATATTTCTTCTGTCAAACGTCGCTACAAAAACCTCCGGAAGCATGCAGATTCCGACTCTCTATTTTTTGCAGATGAGAACTTCAAAATTGAGCCCATTTCAGGCGAGATCTGGCCCAATTCTGAAGCAGATGTAACGATTGTCTTCAATCCCAACACTGCACGAGACTACAGCTCGCAGGCATTTCTTGATATCACAGGCATGGGCGGTCGTGACGTTCTGGATTTGTTTGGAACTGGGATTGGACCGAAAGCAATGTTCGCGTACGATGTACTTGATATCGGAGACGTCTTTGTCAACAGCAAACATCGTTACGAGCTGACTTTGAAAAATAAAGGTGATATACCAGCTACATACATACTTCAGGATCCGAAGACACCTTTTGGGCCCAAATTCAGCTTCATGCCCCGACAGGGGGTGTTGGAGGTTGGCGCAACTCATGTTATTGAGGTTGATTTTTGTTCTGATATTCTTGGGGAGTTTTCTGAACAGTTCAGTTTTGCTTTGGCGGGATCTGGTGAAAGCTTAAGTGTGCATTTCAAAGGGCATGTAGTGGGACCCACCTTTCATTTTGACGTTGAGACTCTTAATTTCGGTATGGTCTCATACGAATTCTTGCACAGCAAGTCCTTTTGTTTATACAATACTTCGGAAATCCCAATGCGTTTTGGCCTCCGTGTTCCTCAAGATGGGAAATTTGTCGATAAGGAATTCCAGATCCTCCCACCTAAGGGCGAAGTGCTACCAGGCGCCAAGCAAAATATACGTCTGGATTTTATTAGTACAACAGTGAAGAAATATGAGTACTTTCTCACAGTGGACGTTGATGGTGTTGGCAAAGGTCTTTGTTCAATTCCTATTACAGCCGAATGTGGAGTTCCGGATGTTAAGCTTGTTACGACAGAATTGCAATATGAAACTTGTTTCATTCGGTATCCATATACACAACAACTCCAGTTGGAGAACAACAGTGACTTGCAAGCTCGATATGAAATTCTACCACAAGATAAACACACAAAAGCTTTTGCAGAGTATGACATCGACGAATGGAAGGGTGTTCTAGATGCGCGCCAGACTAAATCTATTGATATTCGGCTCACATGCGAACGTCTTGGCAAAGTAAAGTTGCCGATATATGTTCGTATTGCTGGGAGCGAGAAACCTCCATTAGTGCCGATTGTGCAGGCAAACGCAATTGGTCCGATTGTTTCGACCGACCAACAAAGTGTTGACTGGGGGAAAACGACGTGTCTACTTCCAAGTATGCGTAAGGTTACAATCAAGAATGAATCTCTTATTAAGGCTCCCTTTCAGGTCTTGGGTCATATCTTCGCATTTTTGTTTTGCATTTGTAAATTCCCTAAACCCTTACCCTAACCCTAGCCCTAACTTTATTGATTGCATTATCGATGTAGGCTTTTATTAAAAATCCACGTACTAAATTTACTGTTAAGCCATCTGAAGGCGTTCTGCAACCATCCGAGACAACAGTCTTGACAATCACATGTATCTTGGACGATGCAACAATGCATAGAGATACCCTTCAGATTGCCTGTGTTGAAGGAGATACCGTTGGCGTACAAATTTCTGCCCGGGGTGTTGGCACGACAATGTTTTGTGAAGAAAGCCTCGAATTGCTGGACTTCAAACACCAGTTCACTGCTCTTAAGTGCACCCGCCGCTTCCTGTTGGAGAACAAGGGCCGTCGCCAACAAACATTAAGCTGGGTCAACCTAACTGTTCGTAATGCACAAGCTGAACAACGCAAAGCAGAATTAAAAGCAAAGCAGCAAGCTTTAAAGGATGCTGAAAATCCTAAAAAGAGAAGGAAGAAGAAGAAAGATGAAAAACCGAAACGAATCTCGGCTACCTTTAAAGTAGAACCAGAGCAAATCATTCTGAAACCACGTACAGCTTGTTACTTCACCTTTGTCGGTCTTTCCAATGAATCGGGAATTTTTACAGAGAATTTGGTTCTTGAATCCAAAGTTGGGAAAGATCAGAAAAGTATGGTGGTTTTCAAATCTGAGGTGAAGGCTAACTTCATCACCCCTCTATTGCAGCCTTCTGCACGAGAAATTGATTTTCATTATACTTATGATAAGCATACAGAGTTAACTGTGCAGCGTAAGCCACTCGAGCTCAAAAATATTTCTAAACTTCCACTAGAGTTCACTCTACGTACACAGATACCCTTCGATGTTGATACGTACGAATTCAATCTCCAGCCAGGTGAGAAAGCAACAGTTAACGTCGAATTTGATCCAGGGTACAAAGACGATCGCATGAGTCACAAAGTTGACACTAGATTGACGGCAGTATACTCGCAACATCCGCAAAAAGACCATATGGAACTCCGCGGGGACATCAACTTCCCAAATTTGGAATTTGAAACACAAAAAGTAGATTTTGGCTGTATCTTGAATGATACAACAAAATCAATGACACTCAAAGTCACAAATGTAAGTACTATTGATTGTGCCTTCCAATGGGCTTTCATCGAGGATGAGGATGCCAAACGTGCATCGGCAACTGCCCGGCGGCCGTATATTCCCGTAAACCAGGTTTTCGATATTCTGCCCATCCGTGGATATCTTAAACCTGGCGAATCAGAAACTGTCGAAGTCATGTACTACGGACATCCAAATCGCATTTTCAAGAGTATGTGTGTATGTGAGGTTGAGGGCGGTCCAGAGTACGAGATCAAGCTCCGAGGCGAAGCATCCGACATAGGATATGAAGTATCTGCAAGCTCTTTGACTTTTGGCAACGTTGTGTTCAACAAACAAGAAGAACGTGACTTTTTTGTTGTTAACACTGGCAAGGTGCCTTTCTCTTTCCGTATAAAGACAGAGCACATTAGCGGCCCAAGTTTGTTTACTGTTCATCCCACACATGGCAAAGTCAAGGACAAAGACAAGCAACGCGTCGTTGTTAAGTTTTCGCCTCAAGTACCAATCAAAGTTGAAGAGGAAATAATCCTTGAGGTTGCTCATTTTCATCCTAAACCGATTAGCATGCATGGAATTGGTATATTTGCTCGGGTATCCGTGTCATTGCCGATGATTGAGCACGATGAGTGGCCCCAACTTTTGGAGGCTGCGACCGTAACTATCGGGGAGCCGCCGAAACCACCCACCACTCACACATCTTCCCCGAAACCACGGACAGGCCGAACTACCCGCACACGACGTAGTAAGACCGCCAGTAAGTTGGATTTATGGCAACGCAAGGTTGAAAATGAGGCTCAAAGGCTCTATTTTATGAATCATTTGCTAAAAACAATTGAGAAATATGGCCCACTGCGGGTGGTTGACCTTTCTCAAACTTCAAAGAAGGGTAAAAATGGCAAGCGCCGTCGCGGTCCCCCACCATTAACTATTTCCCGTCATTTTGCAGATTTCGGAAATGTCATCGCTGGCACAACCCGTAAACGAAACTTTCGAGTCACAAATACTGGTGAAATTCCTGTTAGTTTTTCGCTTGACAAACGCATCCCTGCTTCGAAAGGTTTCACAATCGAACCTGAAAAGGTTACACGTTTACCAGAAGGAATGAGCGTTGATTTTGCCATCAAATTCAAAGCGAAGAAGGTTTTGGGTGATATTGAGGTCGAAGTTCCACTTGACATAAAGGGAGGGCCCCTTTGCTCTTTGTCCTTGCGTGCAAATGTTACTGTACCAGACTTGCACATATCTCCTGAAAACCTTGATTTTGGTACCATTGTTGTTGGTCAATGTAAAGTCTTCACCGTGCAGCTTACCAACATATCTCCAGTTGCCACAGAATGGCAATCAAAGAAGATTACCAGTGGGAAAATGGTGAAGTCTTCGGGTCGGTTTGACTGCCAACCCACCCAAGGTTTGCTCCAACCAGGACAACGTCAAAATGTGCAAGTTACATTCACACCGGCATCTGATGTTGTTTACGTTTACAAGATTCCCTTTCGTGTTAAGGACAATCCTGCTCAAAAATTTCTTGGTTGCAAAGGCACCGGCCATCAGCAACGAGTTACTTTCGAACCACCAACTGTTATGTTACGCCCAGTTCTTCCTTTCGATCCACCAATCAAACAGACTGTTACAATTACCAACAATAGCAGCGTCCCTGTTGAAATTTATTCCCTGGATTTCGACACACAATATATATCGGACGAAGAAGTGCTTCGTAATTGCTCGCTATTTGAGGAATCGTCAATCCTTCGCTTAAAACCACGTGTTCCAGGAGGTGAACTACCTGTTGAGCTTTTACCATCCCATATGTGGCCGAAAGATTACTTTGCACAACCCTTCAAACGCAAATATGCTGTTGATTTTGTTATTATTGCTCCGCCAATGTTTTATGGTACAAGGGTTGCCCAATTGCTTGCAAATAAGTACGAAATTCCCTCCATATCTGCCCGAGAGATTTTTGAAACGATCGAGCTAGCAGAGGAAGCAGAAGAAAAGGCCGCAGCACTTGCGGAGGCAGCTTTAGAAGCAAAAGACAATGAGGAACATGGCAAAGGTAAAGTCAAAGCCAAGGGTAAAAAAACGAGTAAGGTTAAAAAGCACGGAGAACCTGCAATTGACTTAGAAAAGATGAAACACCGTTTCAGGCAAAAAGCTTGGACATACCTTCGTAAAAATGATGAGAAATGTCGTTGGGGTATTGTTGTATGCTTTGATGGAAAAGATGTCGGTCCTATTACAAGTGCTGATGCTGGGGCTATTTTGGCTGAGATACTAGGGCAATCGAATAGACTAAATGCGGTTCAAATGACATGTACAGATGAGGAATTCACAGGGCATCTTGAAGCGCTGGAGAAACAAGTATCTCAGACAGAAGAAGACTTGAGTGCGATTTCAGTTCGTGTCGGTGAAATAAAGGAGCAGTTTGCCCAGGAGCAGGCAGCGAAATCTTCAGTGGTTGCTGACGAAAATACAAATTCAAGCGTCGAAGCTGATGATGGTGATGTTCCGCCTGAAATGGATCTGGATGTTGATTCGCAAGCGGATGTGATGCAGCTTGAACATGAACCACAAATGCCACTTCTTGACGGGAGGTCACTAGTGGAAGTAGAGGCGGATGTCAAACAACGTGCAGAAGATAATGAAAAACTTCGTGAGAATATTGCTGCGGCGAAAGAAATTGTTCAAGCGACTATGCAAGAGAGTCTAAAAAACACGCTGATCAATCTCAACGCTATTGATGTTGCTGATGAAAGTGCAGAATCCAAAGCCGATTCAACAGAAACAGCTGATAAAGCGGAAATTAAGAGTGATGGTGAGGGAGCTGAAACTAAGGTTGCTCAAGAAGACGAGAAAGCTGTTAACTTTGCTGTTGTTAATTGTGTGTCCGATGCGAGCGTGCTCGAAACAGAAGTGTTTGTGCCAATTACTGAACAACTCGATGTGCCAGAACCAGGTCCAAGAACAGAACTTGATGTAATTCCTGATCCGGAAACACTTGCAATATTCCGTCGTCCACAGGTACGCTTGGAACGACCAGAAATTCTCAACTTTGCAATAGAATCATTTTTTGATGACAAAGAAGAAAAAGAAGAAGCCGCTAGTATCGATGACACTCAACAATACCGATGGATACTACAACCGGGTGAAGAACGAAAAATTGAAATTGTTTTTACCGCACAAAATGTGGGCAACTATGATTCCACTCTTGGATTCGAAATCGTTGGAGATAATCGAACATACTCGTTGTTGTGCCACGGTGTGTGCACCGTGCCTGGAATTAATACAGACCCCCGAAACGTTTTCATGAGTCGCGTGAAAGGAGGTCGACCAGAGTTTATATGTAAAAAGTATGTTGTTTCGCGTGAACGTTTCGAGTTTGGTCCTTTGCTTTGTGGCAAGAAGGAAGATGAGTCTGGGCCAATGAACACGCAGGTGTTTCGAATCAGCAACAACTCAAAGTTCGAAACGCACGCAAGTCTTGCATTCATGGCAGAAAAAACGCAACAACTCAAAGTTTTTTCTGTAAATCCCAACAACATTCTTATTGCGCAGGGTGAAACTGCTGAGATCGAAGTACGGGCTCTACCCGATCAACCTGGGGAGTTTTTAGACAATTTAATATGCACTCTTCGTGATAATCCAGATCCTGTTCAATTTACTGTTTTTTGTATTGGTGCAAGTCCACAAATTGAGTTGCATGGACCCTGGGAAAAAACCGATGCATTAGTCGAGGAAACTCCAGTTGCAACAAGCGGAAAGGGGAAGGGAAAGACTGACAAAAATAAAAGTAAAGAAAGTGGGAAGCCTGTCATGGACTTTGATCGACTATTACTCGGTGTCGAGGCTGAACAAACGTTCGAACTTGTCAATGTTTGTACAATTCCTGTTGCTTGGCGCTTGGATCTGGGATCTATTGAAGGAATGCAGGAGTTTACCGTTGTGCCCCAACAAGGCGTGTTGGAACCTGAAGGCAAAGCATATGTGACAGTTGCCTTCAATGCAATCAACGAACAAACGTTTAATCCCACCATCAATATTCTTTACTCCGATAATGAAGGAGGGTTGGATAAGGCTGACTCTGGTTCAATACAACAACTTGGCTTCAACATCTCCGCAGAGGCTTACAAGTTGTCGCCTTCTCTCACACTCGAAACAGATGAGGGTCGGGATGATGAACTCGTTTTTGGGCCTATCGAAGTTAATCGCGTTGTTTCCAAGAAGGTAACAATTGGTAACAGTGGAAAGTACGATGTTGCTTACAAATTTGAGTTTAGACGCCCTGCAGCAGAAAAATTTTTCTCTATTGAGCCAACAAATGGAACAATTGAACCGAACAGTGAGGCCGAAGTGTTGATCAGCTTTCAGGCTGACAAGGAGGTTCATATTCGCAATAACGTGGATATAAGGTGCAAAATTATCGAAGTGAAAACTGGCCAAGTTGAAGAAGAATTTCCTGTGCGAGTTCAAGCAGAATCTGTGTTCTCGAAATATCGTTTGCAACCGCTCCGCGGTATTAATTTCGGGGCCCTCAAATTTGGTAGCACTCCTCGGGAGCGTAATTTTGAACTCCGCAACGATGGTATTTTCCCATACAATTACCGAATTTCTGTTCTTTCAGAAGATAGTACTCATCCACCAGTAGATGAAGCTGGACAGCAACCTCTTCTTGCAGTTGGTCCATTTTCAGTGGAGCCATCATTTGGTGAGATTGTGCCAGGTCAGGTTCAGACGATAAAAGCCGTGTTCAATGCAGAAGGAGCGCAGGTGTGCAAGCAGAATCTCTTCATTGACATGACAAATCGCGATCCAGCCACTGAAACTTCTCTTGTATATGAGCTGGTTGGTGAAAGTTGCATCCCAGGCATAAATACAGATGATTTTTTCTCTATTTTCGAGGAGCAAGAAGTCTTGCGAAAGGTGCCAACGGGAGAATATCAGCGCCGTGCATTTGCAGAAGAAGATGGAATGTTTACCTTCGGTGCTGTTGTGCCAAGTTCATATCCGGAGGGTCTTCGTGAGCGTTTCAAGATCTCAAATATCAGCAAAGTGCAGGCAAAGGTGCATTTTGCCGTCAAGAACAAAAACGGTCAAGATGCCGGCGTTTTCACAGTGCAACCTGAAGTAGCTGATCTTCCTCCACATGAACACCGCTATATTTCTGTATACTTCAAGCCTACAATGATGAAAACTTACAATGCAACCTTTACTGCAGTCGTAGAAGACGGCAAGGATCCAGAAACAGGTGAACTTAAATTTGATCTTTACGGGGAGGGAACGATGCCGTGTGCGTCTGTAACAGCTCCAAGCACTCGAAGCACACGTGCTGAACATAACAATGCCTTAATGATAGATTTTGGACGTCTTCAAGTGGGTAAGAGCAAGACAGAAGATATCGTGTTGAAAAACGATGGTGTCGTGGCTTCAACTATAACGTTTCAAATGGAAGAGCACAGCGATTTCCGATTTCCACATGGTGGACAATCTGTTACATTGCAACCTGGAATGGAACAACGTGTCCAAATTGGATTTTTCCCATCATTTCGCCATGTGGATGCACCAGGAGGTGCCTCGCATCGTCTGACCGTTGGTGTCTTGAACAACAAGTTTTCGAGAGAAGTAATCGTATTAAGCGGGAAACCATATCAGGAAGATGTTGCATTTGATAATTTGCCAGGAGGATTGCTTGATGAACTTAAATTTGGAGATGCTGACCTTGACAATAATGAAGAAGGTCAACAGGTGGCGTTCACTCTACGCAATCAAGCACCAATGGTTGTCAAGTTTAAATGGGCAAAGCATACGGATTTCAAGTTTTCGCCATCTGTAGGGCATTTGCCTGTTGGTGGATCGAAGGAAATAACTGTGACGTTCAAGTCTTCAGAAAAAGTTGAGCACAAAAATACCGAAGTTGGACTGACATGCCAGCGTATTGTTCTCGAGTCAGGAGAAGATGTTGGTGCTGGCTGGGACGACACACAGAAGACTGTAAGCTATCGTGATAATGAATCTGGACAAAAGGAGCAGGTCACCGAAACTATACCAGAGCCAAAAAACCGTTTGGTAAAAGCTGCTGAAACTGATCGACCAGCGCAATCTGTCACGAAGCTTGGATGCACAGCCCGAGCCGATCATGTCAGCTATGAATGTGAAGCTTCGAGAACTATGTTGTTTTCAGACACAATGATGTTTCAGGCGCGTGTTCATAGTTTCACTGTACAAAATACGAGTGGGACCAGTATTGATTTCGTTTGGGAATTTACTGAAGAAAGTTCTTCTGGAATTGAAGGGGTTCCGTGTCCATATGATATTTCTCCTTCACAAGGATCCATTCCTGCACTATCAGAACAGGAGTTCACAGTCCGATTTGCACCAGCAGATGCTGGAATTTTTAGTTACACAGCATTCTGTAACATGTTGCACTTACCGTCCGAAGTAGAGGCGCTACAGCTATCGCTTTCAGGGCGGGCGCTACGTCCTGTTTGTCACTTCGATCTAAGCCCTACTGATTATCTGACCAGGCGCAACCCGAACTTACCTGGACCGGATGGACAGCTCGGTACTTTGGACCCAGCAATACGTGTCGTGCAAATGCAAAGTCTAGGCATTAAAGTGAAGAATACCGCTCGTTTTGTGGCTATCAATCCATTAAATGTCAGCTATGAATTCATTTGGGAACCACTTGATACCAGTCATGTGTTCCGTTGCATTACGCCGCAGGGAGTAATTCTACCCGGAAAACGTTTCGAGATGGCTTTTGAATTTTCCCCAGTCCAAATGGGGTTGCAAGAGAGCTTCTGGAGATTTTCCATTCCGAGCCGACGTGTTAGTGCAACATTTTTGATTGTGGGTGAGGTGAAAGATCCGCGAATTTCTCTTGGCCGTGCGCACGTGAATTTCAGGCAGCTTCTTATCGACGCCCATGCTACTGAGACTGTACAGCTCATTAACGAAGAGCATATACCGTTTGCATATGCATTTGATGTCAGTCTTTTCGACCAGGACGGACCAAACCCCATCAAAGTCAGTCCTGCTAAGGGAGTTATTGGCGCGAATTCCAAAATACCAATTGAGATTACTTTCACACCTCAGGCAGAAAAAGAATACAATATCAATTTGGAGTGCAACATCAATAATAAACCACAAAAAATTTCGTTGAATATCAAGGGTGAGGGATACACTGTGCACGACTCGCTGGTCCTCAAGGATGATGGAGGAAGTAGTCATGACATTGTAAATATCTCTAGTGACACTGTCACCGAGGTTGACTTCGGTTTTGTTCAAGTAAATTCAAAAGTCACCAAATATGTGGAGTTGTCGAATACTGGCAAATTACACTATGACTTTGTTTGGGGTAAGATTAGAGGATTTCCCTTTATCCAAATCAACCCATCTCACGGCACTGTGCGCAAAGGTGACAAGGTGAGGTGTGCACTCTCCTTTGAACCCCTCAAAGAATGCCAGGCGAGTTCAATTCCGTTAGCTTGCACGGTTGCAGGAGCTCGACGATACCGAATGCGAGTAAGTGGTCAAGGTGGTAAAGCACGTGTTGACTTTTCGTTCCGGCAGCATGACTTTGGCGCCTGTTTTGTTGGGGTGGCCAATGGTAAACGACATTCGAAGACAGCGACACTACGTATTACAAACAACGAAGACTACGATGATATCACAATCGATTGCATGCACGAAAAGACTCCAGAGCTAGAAGTTTTGTGTGAACCAATGACACTTCCACCACATGCTTCTCGCGAAGTACAACTTGTGTTTATACCTCGTGAGGCACGAGAGTACAGTATGGCTGTCGAGTTCGAGATAAATGGTCTGTACAGACATGTTGTTCTGCTTAAAGGTGAGGGTACCTCGCTCCGACTCGAACTTGCAAATCCATCAATGCAGCAAGTAAACCTTGGTTCGATCAAGCCCGGTCAAGATGTTACTCGAACAGTACGATTGATTAATCGCAGTAAACAAGAAGCAACCTTCGAACTAGTCGAAGAGACTGCCGGTGCCCTTATCGACAGAAATGTATCTTTCTGGCCCTCAGGCCCGCAGCTACTTGCTCCCCGAGCTGGTGTGAACATCGATGTTAGATTTACTCCGCAGGCACGCATTGCAACGTTTGCAGAGCGACTTTTAATCCAATCGGAGGGTGGTATTCCAAAGCCATTGCTCATGGTAACAGGATCTTGTGTTGGAGTAGAGATCCATATGGATACAGATTGTATCCCGTTTGGAAAAGTTTGTGTGAATTCGCGGTTGACTCGCAAGTTACGGATCGAAAATGCTGGTGATGTCGGCACAAAGTTCAAATGGAATACTGAAGCCTTTGAACCACATTTTAGTATTATGCCATCAGAGGGATATATGGGCCCACATTCCGATATGACATTGCAAGTTTCTTTCCACCCAACTGTTGTTGACGATGACATTAGAAACGAAAATCTTCGATGCTTCTTTGAAGGCATCGAACCTTTGAATCTCACATTAACCGGTGCGTGCGTGGAGCAGCCAGAGTCAAATGAGCTCACTTTCGAGTCTGTTGTGCGGAAAGAGGTCAGTCAGACAATACAAATTCAAAATAATGGTCGCAAAGCTTGGCATCTGCGTCCAGCTTTCGAGAACTCTTATTTTGGGGGCGAACAGCGACTTGTTATTCCTCCAGGCAAAACAGGGTCGTATGAAGTTAAATATCGCCCGCTTACCATGACAAAACTAGTCATAGAAGAAGATTCAGCCCAAGCGATAAAGGGCACCAAGAGCAAAGGTGCTGTGGAGCCTGAAGTTCCTGTTGAGCAAGATCCACACGACGGACAAAGACCTGCATTCCATGAAGGTTCTGTTTTCTTTGCTCTGCCTGACGGCAAAGCATTATCATGGAAGCTGCGCGGCCGAGCAAAAGCACCTGACGCAGAAGCCCTGCCTCGTAACACAAAACTCTCTACACCGGCGAAGGTTAATCATATTATTCCTCTGTTAGTGAAGAACTGGAGTAATGAAGCTCAAAAGTTTGATGTAGAAATTATTAAACAGGGGGACAACAATGCTGCTGTTTTTCTTCGTGGCGGTTCAATAATTGGAGTTCCAGGTGCAGGCGAAGCACAATACAAGCTGAATTGCTTGGCTTATGAAGTCACTGAACAACCTGTTCAAGTCCGCTTTAGTAATCCATTGAATGGAGAATTCATCTATTACAATTTTACGGTTGAATTCACCAAGTCACAAATCTTCCAGACAATCTCTTTGGAGACGATGTGTCGGCAGAGTGTTAGACAAATTATCAGTATTGAGAATCCTCTTCCTGAAAAAGGTCCGATTGTATTACAAAGTGAATGGTGGAATTGTACCAGTAAGGAGATTCGGGTCAAAGTGCTGCAAGAGATGAGTGGTGCGGCAGAGACCAATATTGAGGTAGAGTTCCGACCTCTTGTAGTACGAAGAGATTATAGTGCAGATCTTGTCGTTCAGTGTGAAGGACTTGGTGAATATCGCTTTAAGTTGCTTCTTAATTCGACTGAGGCTGGACTTGAACGTAGTATCCATTTTAAAGCTCCACTTGGGGGCACACAGAGCAAAATGTTCCGTTTCTCGTCGTACTTAACTTCTGCAGCTCCCAAATTTACATGCAAGGTTGGCAAGCCTCTTTTCTTTGCTGTCAATTCAGACTACACAGCTGAAGTTGCAAAGTCATGGGAAGGCAGCAAAAATAGCGTGGAGGTAGTTTTTGAACCTGAAGAACTTGGTGAAGTTAAAGATGTTTTAACACTAAGTTCAAAGGACGGCGGAGAGTTCAAATGCACTTTGTTCGGCGAATGTACACCACCATTGCCTCAGGGACCCTTCACAATCAAACCTGGTAGCAAGGAAGCACTTAAACTAAAGTTCAAGAATGTCTTCAACCAACGCAAGAAATTCGTGTACACAGTCGATCATCCAGCATTCGCTGTCAATCCAACTGGTAACGATGTTGATTCAAAGGCAACAACAGATATTTCAGTAACATTTGATCCAGCAAAAGCACCAGCTGATTCGCCATCTATTATTACCGGTCGACTGCTAATCAGCTGCGCGAGTGCACCCGATATTCCACCCTGGATATATTACTTAAATGGAGTTTCTTCGTCGTAGTTTCGAATGATGTCCGTTTATATATAGCACCATGCTAGATCTCCCAATAGATTTGTCGATAGATTTGTATCCTGCTGTAGTGCAAAAATTAATGACACATGTTATAATTTGTAATAGATACCCAATCAAGAACCAACTTTAAATGAATTGGGTCTTACTATTCTTACTAAATAACTTAGTAGGGAAGGAGGCCTCGTTTGAATACAGTATGTACAGTACTAGTAGTGAATGATAGTCTGATGAAGTGTTTCGGCTAAGTAGTCTATTGAACCTACACCGTATTCTATTATACTGTATGATATATGAACGTCGTAGGTAAAAAACGTCGAATTGGAGTAAAATTGAGAATTCGAGAAAAACGACTTTAAAGTTAAAAATACGAAATTTCGAATCTTTTGTTGGGTGGGGTCCATGCAGCACTCATATTCCGCACAGAACCGAGGTTCAATGGGTTGTACTGTACCAAGATCAATGTGTCTCAATCTACACGTAAATTGGTTACATAACCGTCCTATCTGATTGTATACAGGAATTCCTAGAGTTAGGCTTTGAAGAGCTATATGTATATTCAATAGCCGGAACATTTTTTTTGTGGGTTTTTTTGGCAGCGTCGCAGACTAAACTCAAGAAAACTTAAGTAGATTCTGGTTTATCTATTCGGATAGTCCTTAAAGATAGGTCTCCACCCCTACAGTACCTCGAAAGAATAACTTCTGAATCTAGTTTTCGTGAGAACTCGATCGAATTCCGTGCACAAGAAGGTAATGAGGGCATCGACATAGAAACCGAACTTTCGGATGAAGATAGTAACAGAACTAAAAAGTATAGATACTGTTGGGGGCATGGAGTTTGACTATCAAGCGCTTGTT
>JACLAD010008235.1_pt1 | contig 14855 bp, 19 predicted proteins | sample 8027901 | NCBI WGS metagenome assembly JACLAD01 (sample SAMN15725071, study PRJNA655200) | protist metagenome | isolation source: fluorescence activated cell sorting (FACS) single amplified genomes of... | place: Spain: Blaines Bay Microbial Observatory, Mediterranean Sea | collected 2016-07-05 | reverse complement strand
TACATTTATTTATTTTGATAAAGAAATTACACTGTCTCAATTATTAGAGATATTTGAAGGTGAAGGAAATATTTTAGACGACACTTTAACAATAAACATCATTCCAAATGAAAATTCCGCAGCGAAAGATGAAAGAAATTTCAGTGCAAATATCACAACAATTTTAGAAGAATATAATGATTCACAAACGCCACCAGAAAATAAAGAATATATCTTTAAAAATGAATCTACAAACCAATCTCTTACTCACAGACCTAATAATCGTTTAGCAGAAAAACGATATATTGAGATGTTTGAACAAAAATATAAGCAAGATGGATATGTCCTTATTATTAATAAAGATTAAGTAAAAGCCACCACTAATTACAGTGGTGGCTTTCTTTTTATCTTGCTATAAACATTTGAGTCCAATAATATCTATGACTTCCTCCTGACGCATACCCAACACCTATTTCAGTAAAATTTGCATTAAGTATGTTGGCTCTATGACCTGGACTATTCATCCATGCTTGAACAACTGCAGAAGGAGTTGTCTGACCAGCAGCTATATTTTCCCCTGCTGTTCTATAAGAGATACCAAACTTTTTAATCATTGTAAAAGGAGAGCCATATGTTGGCGAAGTATGGGAAAAGTAAATTTTATCACGCATATCTGCAGACTTATATCTTGCTACACGTGATAACTCCCAATTTTCTTTGAGTGGAGATAAGCCATTTTTAGACCTTTCCACATTGGTAAGGCGAATTACTTCTTTTTCAAAGTTCTTTACTTCTGTTATAACAGGGATATTTACTTTTTGACCTGGATAAATCAAACTTGGATTTTTAAACTGTGGATTTGCAGATATTATCTCTGACAACCCAATTTCAAACCTTACAGCAATTTTCCATAAAGAATCTCCCTTTTGAACTGTGTAAGTAGTGGTAGCTGCTTCTCCTATTGATTGAAATGATAACAAAATACTTAACGCAACTACGACAGAGAGAAGTATTTTCTTCATATATGCACCTCCAAACTTATATTTTCCCTTAGACTTAAAAAAATGTTCTTCTATGCAAATTTTACTAAAGTCTTTTTTTTCAAAATAAAAGAAGATTTGACTTAAGGATTAGAGAGTAGTAAAATTATCTTGAATTAAAGATATTTTAATTTGAGATAATTTAATTAAAGGAATTTAGCCACCATTATATTTAATACTATTGAATAGCTCTAAAGTTATTAATGTTATAAAATTTTACAAAAAGCGAATGATATATAGTAATAAAAAGGTGGTGTTTAAATTGAGTCTCTTACGAAGATTATTTAAAAGGAACAACAAGGAGGAAAACATCATGTCAAATGAAAAACTAAATATAGGAATAATCTTAGGAAGTACAAGACAAGGGCGTGTTAGTCCACAAGTAGCTGAATGGGTAAAGGGCATTGCTGATAAGCGTGAAGATGCCGATTATGAATTGGTTGATATAGCAGACTTTGACTTACCATTTGTTTTTACAACAGACGGTCAAGAAGAAGGTCTGAAAAGATGGTCTGAAAAATTAAGAAGTTTAGATGGATTCATTTTTATTGTTGCTGAATATAACCATAGTATCACTGGAGCTTTAAAGAACGCATTAGATTCCGCACGTGATGAATGGAACAACAAAGCGGCTGGCATTGTTAGTTATGGTTCAACTGGTGGTGCTCGTGCTGCAGAACATTTACGTGGAATTTGTGGGGAACTTCAAATTGCCGATGTTCGTGTTCATCCAACTTTATCTCTATTTACAGATTTTGAAAATGGAACTGATTTTAAACCAGCAGACTTACACATTGATAATGTAAATGCTATGATTGACCAACTTTTAGCTTGGAGTGGCGCATTAAAACCTTTACGAAAATAACAATGAAGATAAAAAGAGTGGATGTCTAATCATCCACTCTTTTTTTATTTAATTTTTTATGTTGCCTTATTCACTTTTGTAGAATTAGCAATATAAGATATGATTTTATATAAAACCAAAAATTACTGGTAAAACAACGAAAAATAATATAAAATATAACTAATAGAACTATCTTTGCTTTACATACAAAAGGGGTTTTTAATATGATAATTAATTTAAAAGAATATAAAAAGGTACAAGAAATAGAAAAATTTTTCAACCAAAATGAAATTAAAAAAATTGAAAATATTAAACAAGCTGCATCATTAGAAAAACAATATATTTTTAATATACAAAGAGTTTTATCTTACGCTGGAAATATAAAACATAAACTAGGAGAAAACTCTAAGGAATACCAAAATACTATGGACTTAATTGATACTATGAGAGAAGAAGTATTAATGGTTTCCGAATTAATTCTAAAAGAGTTTAATCAAGAATACAAAATGGATTTTCAACTAAATAATATATTACAAGAGCATAAGGGCTATTATTACCAACACGGCATAATTGAGACACTTCACTCTAGAGGAATCATTGATGATTTATTTCAAGAATTACTAGAAAAAATGATACCAGCACATCCAAAAGATGAATATCCAGAAACAAGAAAAATGAAAAGAAAGTTTTTCTTACATACTGGTCCAACTAACTCTGGTAAAACTTACGATGCCTTACAAGCTTTAAAGAAAGCAGAGAAGGGTATTTATCTATCTCCTTTGCGATTATTAGCATTAGAGATTTATGAAAAATTAAATGTAGAAGGTGTGCCTTGCAACTTACTAACTGGTGAAGAAACGATTGAAGTTCCAAACTCTAATCATATTTCTTCAACAGTAGAGAAAGCTGTCTACAAAGAAGTCTTTGATGTAGCTGTTATTGATGAATCTCAATTAGTAAATAATAAACAACGTGGATTTGCTTGGAGTAGAGCTATCTTAGGTATTAAAGCACATGAAGTACATATTATATCTTCTTTAAATGCAGTAGAATTATTAAAGCAGTTAATTGAAGATTGCAATGAAGAAGTAGTTGTTCTTGAAAAAGAAAGACAAACTCCATTATTAGTAGAAGATAAACATTTTCAATTTCCACACTCTGTCGAAGAAGGAGATGCACTAATTGTATTTTCTAGAAGAATGGCTTTACAAGTAGCGGCTGTTTTATCTTCTAAAGGAATTGAAAGTAGCGTTATTTATGGAAATCTACCACCAGAGACAAGAAGAAAACAAGTTGATTTATTTCTAGAAGGAAAAACAAAGGTTGTAGTATCAACAGATGCTATTGGTATGGGATTAAACTTACCAATTAGAAGAGTAGTTTTGTTAGAAACAACCAAGTTTGATGGTACAAAGGAAAGAAGTTTAAATACTCAAGAAGTTAAACAAATAGCTGGTCGTGCAGGAAGAAAAGGAATGTACGATGAAGGGTATGTGAACTGCATAAGAAATAAAGATGAAGTCATAGAGAAACTAAATGAAAGTGACGAAACAATCACTACTGCTTACATTTCTCCTATGGACAGTACAATCTTAAATCTCCCTTTTGGTTCTTTAAAAGAAAGATTAATTGCTTGGTCTAACTATCAACTACAAGTAAAATACTTTGATAAAATTGATATTAGTGAGCAAATTCAATTATTAGATTTAGCATCTGATTATGAAGGTCAACTTACAGATGAACAACTTTATAAAGCGATACAAATTCCTTTCAATCAAAAAGATAAAATACTATTAAACTTATGGTTTGACTACTTAGATTGCCTAGTCAATTATTCTAGTTATTTCCCTAAACCACATAAAGAAGGCAGTGGTTTACAATCATTAGAAACTTACTACAGAGCAATTAGCTTATATTATAGCTTTGGGAAATCTTTCGGTTTTAATCTTGATTTAGAATGGATTCAAAGTGAAAGAGAAAAAGTGGCACACCAAATTCATATTTTATTAAAAGAAAATAACAAATACACTCCTAAAAAGTGTAGTAGTTGTAGAAAAACATTAAAATGGAATGAATTATTTAATACTTGCAACAAATGTTTCAATGAAAGAAAAGCTATATATTATAGTTTATAACAAAAAAGAGTTCACTAAATAGTGGACTCTTTTTATTTAAAATTAGAATCAAAATTACTTCAGAAAATACACAGAATTAAATAAAAAACCACGAAGAATAACTTCTTCATGGTTTTTTATTTAATCAAACTTTTGTATATGTTGAGGTTTAACTACAAATTCACCATAGTTTTCTCTTTCGTTTCTTCTAAGGCGAACTGTGTCTTCATAGAAGCGAACTACTAAATAAGAATCTGTTTTTGACTGAACCACTACAACATCGTCTTTTCTAGCTACAAAATCAAAATCTGCTCCATCTTCTTTTTTTAAATCTTCATAACGACCATTCATTTTCAATTCTTGTCCAACAGATACTTTCTTTAAATCTTCTTCCTCACAATAAGTAAAACTCATGACAATCACTCCCTCGATTAACACTCTATAAATAATATTACACTGTAACTAACATTTGTTCTTCAAACTCTAAAACCCACTGACTCTTTAGCACACGAAGTTCAGCGATGTCAATCATTTCATTTTTCGATTGCTTATCTTTAATATATTCAGTAATTTTATTATTAACATACTCTTTCATTTGTTTCTGAAACTTTTTCTTCATTTTGAACACTCCTAGTTATGTTATATATGTAAATGTCGTTTTGATATTTTTATATCTAAATATTAACATATAATACTAGAAAATTGCAACATTTTTTTGACAACTTACATAAATAAAAAAAACTCACTACTTAGTAATGAGTTAAAGTCCGAGCGAATTAATATTAACAGAGAGAGTATTTTGGTAAAAGAAAGGGAGTGATTCCTTTTACACTTATCATTTTATCATCTAATTTACTCAAAATGAACAAGTAAATAATGGTAAAATAAAATATATTGATTATATTGTTTAATTTTATATTGTTTAATTTTATATTGTCTACATAGATATTTTACTGGTATAATCTATTTTACGAAATAAATATATTATTATACATAAAGGAGAGATTTTCTATGCATCATGCCATTATGATTTTCTTAGGTATTTTAATAATAGCAGCGATTGGTGTTGGAATAGCAATTAAAACAAAAAAAGAACCATCTATTGTTTTAGTTATTATGGGATTAATTGTTGGCATTATTGGTAAGTTTACAGAAACGGAATTACTAGATGAAGTTCTACACTTCGCAACAAATGATGAATTTTTCTATCATATTGTAGTATCTATTTTCTTAGCTATCTTATTAGGTCAGGCAGTATTACATATCACAATTGATGAATTAAAACAAAGTATTAGACCAATAGGAGCTTTATCCGTAGTAGGAACAATGCTTACATTTATTTTAATCGCTGTGTCTTCTTATTATTTACTAGGTTTAGGACTAATTGTATCATTTGTTTTCGCATCAGTTATGTCTCCTACTGACCCAATTTCAGTTTTAAATATGCTTAAAAGTGCAAATGTAAACAAAAGGCTTTCTATTATCATTGAAGGTGAATCTCTTTTCAATGATGGCGTATCATTAGTATTATTCAAACTATCTGCATTTTCATTAGCTATTTTAATGTCTATGGGAGCAACTGGTGTTGGTTTAGGTCTTTGGGAGTTTGTTAAAGTTATTGGTGGAGGTCTAATTTTAGCCTTTGCGTTTGGTAAATTCTTTGCTTGGGTTACATCAAAATTTAATCACCCTGCTTATGAAACTTTGTTGTTAGTTATTATGTTTATGGGTGGATTCTTCGTTGCAGAAGAATTACATGTTAGTGGAGTTATTACAGTAGTTGCATCTGGATTAGTATTTGGAATCTATAAAAAGAAGTCCATGTCTTCTGGCACTCAATTAGCAGTAGAAACAAGTTTTAATTTCTTTAACTTAGTTGCTATTTCTTTAATTTTCTTCTTAGTTGGATTAGAAGTTTCAGTAATGGATTTCTCAAATAAATGGGATGAAATTATTTTAGCCATTCTAATTGTAACTATTATGCGTTCAATTTCTGTTTATACTAGTTTAGCGCCAATTAAAAATTTCCCTACTTCTTGGAAACACTTAATCAATTGGGGAGGATTAAAAGGCTCTTTATCAGTAGCACTAGTATTAAGCCTTCCACATAGTTTTGAAGGAAGAGAAGACTTATTAGTTTTAACATTTAGTGTTGTTATTTTCTCATTAATTGTACAAGGTCTAACTATCAAGCCTTTAATTAAAAAATTAGGTCTTAGTCAAGATGAAGGAATTATCCATGAATATCAAGATATTATTATTCAATTAGCGTCTGCAGAATCATCAGTGAAAACACTAAATGAGTTATATACAGAAGGAAAATTGCAAAAATCAATTTATAATCAATTAAAAGTAGAGAAAGAAACTTTAATTGCAAAACTAGAAAAAGAAGAAGAAAAACTTATGAAAAAGCATCCACAATTAAAAGAAAAACAAATTAATGATGCTATGCAAATCATGAGAGAAAATGAACTATTAATCATTAAGGAACTTCTACATGAAGGAATTATAGATGATAAATCAGCAGAAAAACATAAAGCACATATTTTGAATGAAATTATTAAACATTCAAATCATTAATAGAGAACTCCTTACCAGAAATATGGTGAGGGGTTTTTAGTTTTTGCTTTTTTTTTAAAAAAGATGATATGATTATAAATCATTCAAATTCGGATAAGGAAGGGATTTCTTGTGAGTAGCATAGATTTTCTTGTTAATATTCAATCTACTGTTCAGTCACCTAATTTTATTTTTTCCTCTGGGACAACCAAACAAGAGTTTTATTTAAAAAGATTCAAGTCATCTTGGATTCAAGTGATTGTTGAATTTCACAAAAATAATAAGGGTGAAATACTAGACGCTATAATTCTTTCAGAAGATATAGCTCAAACACAAATTAATAACGCAATTAAACAAGGAACAATAAAATTTGCGTTAAGTTAAACCTACTATTTAGTAGGTTTTTTTATTACCATAATTTATTTAATTTATTTTTGACTTTAATATAACCTGTTGCTTTTTTATTAAAACCGTAGTAAAATATATTTAATAAATTTTCAAACAATTCAAAAAACTACAAAAGGAAGTGATTAAAATGAACAGTAATATAAAAAATGTTCAAACTAGATTTACGGAAGAGATTCGCCAAGTATTTTCAAGAAACACTGCAGAGTTAAGGATACCAGCTTTATTAATCGAAATTGATGAAGAGTTATTAATTCTACATAAAGCATTAGAAGAAAAAAATGAAAAACAAGTAAAAAAATCTAAGGAAAAACTTGCGAAACTTAGTGCTGAAAAATTTGCATTAGAAGTATAAAAGCAAAAGGCAAAGAGAATCATACCCTTTGCCTTTTTGTGTGAGAAGAGTCTTATAGCAGTTTTTAACTGCTTATGATTAGCTTACCCAAGTTTCATATTATATTTCTGACTATCGCTACCCATCATATCTTTTGCTCGTTGCATAATAGTCATGAGAGATTTATAATCATCTAACATTTCATTATACGAAGTTTCTAATTCTTCATATTTGACCTTCAATTCTTCATAATCGCCTTTGACTTTTTTCTAACTCCGAATTACCATCTGATTCCTTTTGAGACTTATCTTTAATAAATTGACTTATTACTTCAAGAGCATCTTGAATAGATATATCTTCTTGATTCACATCTTCTAAGTCATTAGTAGACTGACTTTTATTAGAGTAATTTTGATGATTTAGATTTGGTTGATAACCTTGATAAGGATTTATTGGCTGCGAATAATTATTTTGAGAAAAGTTATTAACATCTCTTTGTGGATAACCTTGTGGATTCTGTTGATTATAAGGTTGTTTATTTGTTAGAAAACCTTGTTGTTGCATTTGGACAATTTCTTCTTGTAATTCTTCATTACTCATATCTGAAACATTCGCATTCTTTTTAACCATTAGGCGTTGTTTTTTCGCTATCTCTACCGCTTTTTCATATTTTTGACGGACAGTTGAGTTCCAACGAAAAGTACAAGCCGCTGGAGTTCTATCAATTTGTTCTGCAACATCTTCAAACGCTTCTAATTGAGTCTTTCCTTCCCGTATATAACGAAGAACGGTTTCTGCTAATAATAAATCATGGTCTTCTGTCCATGAATCTGTACGAGTAACTGACATAATTTATATCCCTCACTTTACTTGTTTTATAACCTATTATTTCCTAAGAAATCAAAAATCATTCATAGAGTTTTTACGAATCTTATAGAAGTGTGAATTTCGATTTCTTAAAAAAAGCAAATATAATAGTATATATATCATAGATTTGAGTAGGGAGAGAAAAACCTTGTTAGCAATTGAAATACATAGAATGTTAATGAAAATAGCAGAGACAACCTATCCTGATAATGAAATTTTAAAGTTCTTTATAGAAATAATCCCATCAGAAAGTAAAACAAGGCATGGTGATTACGCCCCACACCAAAGAAAGATAAGGATATTTAATCTATCAAGGAAGACTTCTTATATTATTAAGACTACAATTCATGAATTAGCCCATCATTGTGAATATAGTATTTATAAAACAACAGGGCATAATAAAAGATTTTATAAAGTTTACAAACAATTATTAGAAACAGCAATAAAAATGGGTCTTGTCACTTATGAAGAAGTACGTACTGTAAATGATTCAAATGACATTAATGTGTTAGAACAACACTATGGACCAATTACAGTTCAATTTGACCCTAGTATGGCGTATAAAAAAGACTTATATATGATAAAAGTTTTCAACTCTTACTCAATAAAAGAAAAATTATCAAACCGTGGGTATTCATATAATGGAATAGAACAGTCTTGGTATAAAGAAATTGAGGAACAGGACTTAGAAAAAGAAAAGAACTTTGTGTACTCTATTATGAAAAATAAGAATAATGTTTTAATTACAGATGCTAGAGACATCACAATTGATGCTGTATATTATATTGCTGTTGATAATGCTTTTAGTCATAAAGATATACTCAAAAAACGAGGATATATATTTAAAGGATACAATTATAAATCAAATGTATGGGTAAAAAAGATAAAAGCAAAAGAGTTAAAGGAAGAAGAATACTTTCTTAAATATTTGGGGCTAAAATATAAAGTTAAAGGTAAAAAATAATGTTCTATATGCAAAATATAGGGCATTTTTTTTATTTTATCACACCAAAATATGGTATAATTAGACTAGTATTAAACAAAGGGAGTGTTTATTATGAAAGAAACAAAATCTATTTTCCTAGAAGCTAAAAAACAAATAGAAGAAGGACTACAATGTTTAGAAGAAAACACATTAGAATCTATGCTTAGATTTTTCAAAATAGGCATCCCAACAAATTATCTGCATAGTTTAACTAAGTTTAAAAATGAAATTCCAGAAAGAACAGCTGAATTATTAAACAGTTATATTAAAGATAATGAATTTACTATTACCACTGAAAATGGAATTAGCAACAGCAATAAAGTTGTTCTTAGATATGAAAATATAATGATAGCCCACTTAGATTTAAGAACACAAAAAGTACAGTCTTTTCAAAATATTAATCGTTCTATTTTTGATAATCAAAAACAAATTATCCTTTTAGAAGATGAAATTATAGATTTAGACAAAGGATTAGACAATATAAAAGAAAAACATAATAACACTAAAAGTAATGTTATATATAAAATATCAACAAAAAATAAAAAGAAAGATATCAAAAAAGATATGGATTTTGAAAAACGACAATTTGAATGGAGACTTGAAGAGTGTAAAAGATTAATTCCACAATATCAAAAATCAGTTCTTCAGTATAAGGAAATTAAAAAACAATTACCTACTATTTTAGAAAAATTAGAGCAATTAGGGTTTAAACACAGTTATAATTTACAGAATAAAGAATACATTATTTATTATTTATTAAAAGAAAACAATGCTTTTGCTACCGAGTATAGAGATAACTGTATTGTAATCTTTGATAAGAGTAAATTTGATGTTGACTATTTAGAACTAACTGAAAAAGAAGGCAACATTAAGTCTATATTTTACCCAAACAATATAATGGAAGATATAAAAAAGCATTTAGAAAATACAAATAAATTTAAACACACTCAAGTTGTAATAAATGAAAAGGAAGATGTTTTAAGAATAGAAGTTGTAAGTCAAGAAGATATTGTTTATCACTTATTAGCCAATGGCGAAATTCATATTAATGGAAAACAAGGTTCTATCTATGACTTAATTGATGAACAACTCATAAGATTATTATCTAAAAAGGAAGAAAAAATGACGGTGTAGAGCCGTCTTTTTCATTGCCATTGAAAGTCCAGATTGATACAATTAGATTATAAATTATAAGGAGTGATTAACTATGCAAATTATTTATTCTGGCAATATGTCGGAATTATCCAACCTTCCTTTTCATGTTTTATTAAATAACCACACAATTATTTTCAAGAGACATGTTTTAGATTTTATTTGTAACAATAATAAAGAACTATTTACAGAGTTTTTTAATACACCTTTATCTGAATATGAAATAGATATTGAAGGAGAAACTAGTTATCCTTTATTAGTATTCGTAAATCATGCAAATGATGTAAATTGTGATTCATTTGAAAAAGATAGAAATACTATTTCAGAAAAAGAGAGGGAACTTTATAAGAAATTACATCCTTTAACTATGGCTCTTGCCAAAATAGGCGCTAAAAAAATATTTAATGAATTTGAAGAAAATGAAACTCCAATGGTTGTATTTGAAAAAGAACTTATCACACAAGCTTGGACTTAAACATCTAGAAATAAAAAGCCAAATATCTTTAAGATACTTGGCTTTTTATATTATAAATATCATTCTGATTCAGCAAGTTAAGAAAGCGATTCGCATACTTGATTACATATTCTGCAGTTAAGTCTGAATCACCATTAAACAATAATCCAGATAGTAAATATCTATGATTAACTTCATCAAAATTATCTTCCTTAAATAAAGAACTAATAGAAAAGATATTTTTCTTTTTATCGGCATTTGCTATTAAATAATGATAATCAGATAGGCTTTTGTCATCAAATGACTTAGATTTAAGAAAATCTTTTAAATATAATTGTTCTTCCTCATAAGAAACTCCATTTCTTATATCCTTAACGAAAGTAAACTCTGCAAATTCGGATTGATATTTTATATCGTAAAAAACTCTTTCAAACTCATCGCCATAGAAAGAAGTTGAAATGGAGGACAAGTTATGTAAATCATCATATTTTTTATCTTTCACATTTCCCATTAGACGGAATTTATAGACATATTTACCTTCCTTTTTAGAAGTAGAGGGATAACAACTAACCATAAAAGTATTATTAAATTTATCTGTATAATGATATAGTTGGTTTCCTATCTTTGGATTCTTAATCAAAGACCCAATCCCAATATACCCGTGCTTATTCAACATAAGTTCAAACTCTTCTGATTCTCTTTTAGAAGAAATAACTATCTGCTGTGATATAAGTACACACTTCATAGTAAACACTCCTTTTAAATACTATTCTTAATATTAATTATATCATGATTCAATGAAATAGGACCCACAATTCTAAAATGTAAAAATACATATTATAATTAATTATTGTATTTGAAAAATGAGAGGGGAATTTTTATGTCAAACAAATTATTAAACGTATTATTAAATGGGTTAATCGTTTTAGTATATGCTAGAATGTTTAGTTTAGCATTAGAGTATCAAATTTCAGTAACAATTACCGTCATCGTTCCTTTATTAGTATTTCATGTTTATTTATTAAATAATGAATCAGTAAAAAAGAGATTTTGGTTTTATGGAATTGCTTTGGCGTTATATCCATTAATAGGGGAGTTCTTTTTACTAGTAATAATGGTAGATTTAGTAACTACACTTCTTATTGCTGGAAGTTACCCTGAAGAAATACGTAGATAATAAGATTACATTTTTAATTTAATTAAGGAGAGTGCAAATATGATTAAAAAAGTAGCAAACTTTGTGTTAATGTTATTGATTACTTTAATTTATAGCAATTTATCTATGTTTATTTTAGATGTTCAAGCTCATGTAGCACTAGTAATTATTGTCCCTTTTGCTATACTGCACTTATGGACATCTAATGGTCAGTATATTATCGCTAGAAGTTGGCTATTTATAGCTGCATTTGCGATTAGCAAGTTTATTGGGGAATACGCTTCACTTGTCGTAATTGCTGATATATTAATGATTTTCATTTTACTTGAAAACAAACCAGAGGAAAGGCGATGGTCATAATACCATTGTCTTTTTTCTTATTTATTATTCCTCAATATTCCATTAACAACTACAATTCATGTTATAATATATAATATAAGATTTTTAAAAGGAATGATGAAGTATGAGGATATTTTTTATAACAGATATACACGGAAATCATTATCCAATGATGAAATTGTTAGAAAAAGCAAAATTTAACCCTATGAAAGATATTCTTATCTTTGGTGGGGATATGATTGATAGAGGTCCAGATAGTGGACTTGTTATTAAGGAAGTCAAAAAATTAACAGAAGAATATCCTAGTGTAAAAGCGGTTATAGGAAACCACGAAGAAATGAGTTTATGGTTTTTTACACAACAATCTCAAATGTGGCACCTTCACGGTGGTCAACAAGCTAGTGATAGTTTTGATAGAGAGTTTAAAGACTCAGATGAATTAATTGAACATTTAATGTGGATGTCTAATTTGCCGATTGTTTGGGAAGATGATGATTACATATTTACTCATGCTGGTTTAAATGAGGATTTTCCTTTATTGCAACAACCAAGAAAAAGTTTATGGATAACTCAAATGGAATTTCATTCTTTTAGAAAAGAACTATTATTAGATTATACTAATGGAAGAAAAGTAATACATGGTCATACTCCCACAAAGTCAGTATTAGATGACGGTGCAAGAATATCTTGTGACTTAGGCGCATCAGTGTTAGAAAAAGGACAAGCATTAGCACTAGTAGACCTAACTAATAATGAATTTTATAAATATAATTTACTAACAAATAATATTAGAAAATATCAAATCAAAAAAATAAATAGCATTTTAGAATAATCTTAATAAAAAAGGACTACGTTTCTAAAAACGAAGTCCTTTTTATTTAAACTATAAATTTACAGCAGAAATAGAGTAGAAAAGGAAATTTTCTCTGTTGAAAGATAAAATTTAATCCATTTAAAAAAGAAGATAAATTAACTTACCGTTTCTATGTACTTCTTAAGTCTATCTTTAAATTGATTCAAAGCCATTCTGTACACATCATTTTTCGGTGGGTTTTCATCCCAACTTAAACTATTTAAAAATCCCCAAAGATAACCCTTCTCTTTATCCGTTAAATTTTCCATTAGTTTTGAGTTTGTATTGTATATAATATAACCATATTCATCTGAACCTGTTTCTAAATTTTCAAATTGGACTGATTCATTAATATCCTGCAAGCTCTTATTTAGGTATTTTGTACTTATTGTTGCTTTCCAATCGTGGCTAGTAAAAGAAAAAATAACATTCTGTTGCATTTCAAATCACTCCTTATTTTATATAAGGAAATCATATCACACAAAAAGTAAAAAATATAGACTAAAAGTGTAAAATTACACAAAAAAAGACTACTCCTTAAAGCAGTAATCTTTTAATAATTTATTTATTTTTTTTACTAAAAAACAAATCTAAAACAAACATGAAGAGACCAATAATGGCAAAAATAATAGTTCCATAAAAACAAACATATTGAAATAATATTTCTCCAAATCCTTCAGTGTGAATAAATTCCAAAATAAAATAAACCAAATATGACATAAAAGAAAATGATAAAGATACTGTTACCATATCTGGTTTTTTAAGAAAATACGCTGCAATAGGCAGAGACAACAATACAATTAACAAAGTGATTAATATGGCTATATTAGAACCAAACACTACAATCACGCATCCTCAAATAGAAAATATAAAACAGTTTATTTTAACATAAAATTAAAAAGTTGTTGGGCGACTTGAAAATGAAACAAAAATACTTAGTGGATTTTCTTCTTTATGTCTATCTCGTTCATTATAGTGCATGTTATTAAATCCAATTTGAATATACCTTTCATCTTCCACTTTCGCATAAGGATTTTTTATAAAAATTCGTTTTAAAAATTGCTCTCCTTCTGACGATACTGTTTCAAAGTGAATATCATTAATACCGATAATTTCGCTAAATAACTGGTAAATTTCACTAGAGGAAGGCAAATCAAATACTCCAATATATTTATATACAGAGCCGCTATAAGATTCATCTTCAGCGTAAGCAAATACTTCTTGACCTTTTAGTAGTAAAAGATTTCCTCCTTCTTGTAAATCAATCATTTTTAAAGCAATTTGTGGGGTCATCCAAGAATTATCAATAATAAAATCAAAACTCAAACCTAAGTAACGTTCCTTATCATCAAACAATTTTTCAATTAAATTAAGAGGCTTTTCCATCTCCAAAAATTTTTCTTTAACAGAAGGATTATCTTCCATTAATAGAATCATTTCAGTATAAGGATTATAAACTTTTCTTATAGATAAAAGTTCACGATGTAGATTTTCAACTTCCGACTCTACCTGAATCCTTTTTATATACATATTAGACTTTTTCTTTTTTAATTCTTGTACTTGACTATCTAATTGAACAATTTCTCCTTGAATGGACTTAATTTTATCTGCATTTTTAATAATATCACTACTTATAATCAGTGATTGTATTTCTTCTTTTTTATCATTCAGAGAATTATTAGACAAACTAATATCTGCATCTAGATTCTCTTCTTTTTTAACTAGTTCATTGAATTCTTGTGTTTTTTGATTATATTCTGATTCCTTGTTGTTA
>JACLAD010003242.1_pt1 | contig 14865 bp, 11 predicted proteins | sample 8027901 | NCBI WGS metagenome assembly JACLAD01 (sample SAMN15725071, study PRJNA655200) | protist metagenome | isolation source: fluorescence activated cell sorting (FACS) single amplified genomes of... | place: Spain: Blaines Bay Microbial Observatory, Mediterranean Sea | collected 2016-07-05 | reverse complement strand
AATAACACCATGTGCTAATCCTTTTTGTTCGTATGATTTATATAACGTTTCAAATGCTTCGCCCCATGTATCTTGTAATCCTGGACATTTGTTTGGACAGAACAATGACCATTGGCCATTCATTTTAACTCGTTTCATGAACAGGTCTGGAATCCATAATCCATAAAATAGGTCTCTAGCACGTTTGTTTTCATCACCATGATTCTTTTTTAAGTCTAGGAATTCCTGTACGTCAGGATGCCATGGTTCTAACCATACGGCAAATGAGCCTTTTCTTTTGCCACCTCCGTTATGAATCAACCCATTGTGAGTAATGTATACATGTTCTTTTTCCATTTGCAAATCATATAATGTACCGTTGAATTTATTTGTTTTTATGGATTGTATACGTGTGTATAATATTCCATCATGTTCAAAAAATTTGGTAAATTTTCCATATTTATGGATATTTAAAAGTTCACAAATGATATTCATTTTAGGAATTCTTAAACTGAATGATATTTTTTTGTTTGTTATATTACCATTTGATGTTGCATGAGTTTCGCCTCGTCTATCTCGTATGTAACCAGATGTCAATACACCCATTTTCAAAAGAATGTATCGTACAGATTCAATCATATGTCGCGAGGTTGAATCAAATACAATTTCTTTATATACACTACCGTCTGTATCAATTAAACCTTTTACAATAAATTTTGATTTGGAAACAGGTAAATTTAACCATTTTGAGCCAACATGTTTTTCTTTATTTTTGTATACGTCGCCATATTTTACTGGTATCAACGTTGATTTGTTCCAACGAATTCTTGTTGTATTATCTTCAACGGATACATTAAACGATATACATCTGTTGGTAAAATATGTTTTTAACCAATCTAAAATATATGCCTTTGAATGCGTATGTAGAGTAATCTTACCATATGTTTTTCCATTTTGTAAGTTTCCGTCTCCTAGCAAAACACCATAAAAGTAGCAATCTTCTTCCGTTATCGACGAAATATCTTTATTGTATGTTGGTACAGGAAATCCAATAAAATCTCTTACAGAAGCTTTATTTGCTTCCAACCATTGTGGCACATTCACTCCAGAAGATATTTTTTCTTTTGTAAGTGCAAAATTATATGGTTTACCAAGGTCTTTAAGTAAATAAATGGGATGTTCTGGTGTTATACGTATTGGCTCAATAGAATGTAATGTTGTTATTGATAAAATGTCACCATCGTATGGATGTTCCAATACGTTTTTAATTTTTTCGGCACCGTTACAGTTTATTACAGCGTCTGAGTCATTTACGAGCGTTTCGATTGCTTTTGGACCATTTGTTGTATAAATAATAGTATTTGGTGTAACACATTGGTCAACATAACGTGCCGTATCGTTAAAAACCTTCAACATTGGTGTTATACCGTTGGATACACCATTGGTTCCTTCAATTTGAGAACCGGAAGGACGTATTTGAGAGATAGAAATTCCAATGCCACCAGCACCTTTGGAGATGAGTGCGCAATCTTTGAGGGTTTCATATATTCCGGAGATGGAGTCGGATTTCATAGTCATGAGAAAACACGAAGCTAATTGTTGTTTGCGCATACCGGAATGAAAAAGCGTTGGTGTGGCGTGTGTGTACAATAATTTTGACATGGCATCATAATTTTCTCGTATGTTCGAAACGATATCACCACTTCTTCCGATGGCGATGGCGATGGCAACTCTCATGATTAGATATTGTGGTCTTTCAATTATGTTGTTGTCTTTTTTGACGAGATAGGAGCGTTCTAATGTTTTGCATGCGAATATGTCGTATTGAAAATCTCTTTCGTGTACAATCATGTTATTTAATTGTTCTGAATAGTTTTCAACGGTTTTTAGAAAGGCTTCATGTAATAGGTGTTTCACTTGTAACATGGCTTCTGTGAATGTGTTGGGCGTTTCTTTGTGTAAGTTGTCCATCCACGCTCTACCAGCTAATTTACTATAATGGTGATGGTCCGTGGTCATGGCAGCGGCGGTTTCGGATACTAAATTTGGTATTTCGGCTGATGTCATGAATTCACCCCACGAGTTGTTTAGAGTGTTTAATAGCGTTTTAATGTTAACATGGTTGAGTTTAGGATGAATGTTTATTAGTTTTTCTAGTTTATTTTTGATTTTTGTCATGTTTAAATCTTCGATATTGCCATTTCTTTTTTTTATGCGCATGTGTGAAGTGTTTGTATTTTGATGTCTGATATAGTTCAAATAATAGTTATTATTTTTTTCGTAGATTTTTTAACAAATGTAAATATAAGTTATTGTTAACAAAAATTTTATATACTTTCTTCTACTCTAGAAACTAAAAATATATTCCATACGCCTTCAAGTGCTTGTTTACAAAATTCATGTGGATTCATATTTTGTGCAGAAGCAAAATACGAATTTGAATATTGCCAATGGTTTCGATCTAATGTTTTTCTATAACAAGTATAATGTTGTGATTCATGTATAATAAAACCAAAAACGTTTTTATCATCCAATAGTTGATACATTGTTTTTCCAACATTCCATATATATTCCATATCACCATTGTCTTTACGTTTTGTTTTTACACCTCTTTTCACATGAAACCCTTTTTTTTCTAAACATCGTATCATAGAATTCAAGGACCAGAATCCTGAAATATGTTTATGGTTTCCTAATGAATCTCCTGACTCCTGTGCACATTCTTTTGCCGATTCATCCAAATCGTTTTTTGTAATGTCTGTATTTCTCAAAAGGTTATGAATAGAATGAAGACCGCAATATGCTGAACGTTGTCGTTCGTGAAAATCAGAACCGTGTACTAAACGGCTACTATGGCGAGTATTGTATGGAATAGAATCTTTTTTTATCACCTTTCTTTTTGTCTCTGAAACACCGTTTACAATGGATTTAAAAGAATCTTGAAGTTTTCGTTTTCTAACAATTTCATATATTGGGTCTTCTATCATTGTCCTTAGTCAAACTTTATTTTCTTTTATACGCATTTTATTGCTAACATATGCGTTCCATATGCTAGTAAATGTTATTATTGCTTGGTTGTACTGTATTTGAGTTTCTTTCCATTTGTTAAGGTATTTATCTACCCATTCTATTGTTTTAGTATGTATTTTTTCTATATCTTGTTCTTTGCATCGTATAATTCTTTTCCATCTTCTTAATGTTTGTTTTGAAATTTTAGTATCATCTACTACAAAATTGGACCACCAAATCATAATATACGATTTAATTTCTTCTGTTGAATCGTCTATGTCAAAGTGGTATTTTTCTATATATTTTCCATCTATTAACGTGGACAATTGAAATAGTAAACGTTGATAATCTATTAATTTAATAGAAATACTTTCTAGATTTTTAGATATGGTGTTTATAGAGCTCCATATAAATATATCCGGATGTTTTTCGGTCATATTGATTATTTTTTTACTCTCTTTATACCTTTATTTCGATGTGCATCAATTTTTTTGTGGTGTGAAATGTGGTCAGTCCATTTATTGTCATGACCTCGTTGGTTATCATGGTCCAGATGCATATCTCGCGTACCATTTGGTAACATTTTATTTTTTATTTCTTGTAATTTGACGTGACGTTTTTTCTTTTCGGCACGTTTTAAACGCATTTGACGTCTAGAACCTCTTGCCATCATTTTAGGTGTTATTACGATTATACCTTCATCTTCATCTTCTTTTTTTTTCTCTGAAGTGTTTTTCATTTTATTTACATTGTGCATTTCGACATCCGGTTCTTTTTTATCTTTTGTATCTGGCAACACACATTCCATCTTTCTCATCTTCATAAGCACAGCCAATACAATAGCACTAATAAATATAAACGAACATACAATGATTAATGCGATATCGGAACCAGACAAACCACTCGATTGTAATACACTTTTATCAACACTATTATACGACTCATCTACTATCTCCCAAATCATTTCTGTGCTAATGGTATTTTTAGTAGTTTTTACAAAAACAATAGGTTGGTCCAACGTTTTTAACCTCCTACTTTCAGCCAATATGCGAAATGTTCCAGACGATACAGAACTATCTGAATCCGTTGCTGTCCAAGATACACTGCAAGGAACACTTGTTAATACTATATCGTTGTATAACCATGTACAAGATGACGAATCAATGACGGTATCGGCACTATGGTCTAATGTGCCACATGAAGTTTGCCATTGTATAGTTATCATTTGTTGTTGAGGTTCACATATTTCGATGGAAAAGTCAACTGTATTTCCTATGGAAGCGCTTTGTTTTGATTGTAACTTTGAAACGACGTATGGTGGAAAATACAGAGGTATATTATCTACATAAATAAACACTTCACCCAATGATACGCCACCATTTATATCTTCACATCTTATTTTTACAATGCATTTGTTTCCTAAGGTGGTCGGAGTAAAAACAGTTGCTACAGTAGAACCAGACACAACAGTGCCCGTCAAAGAACCTGACAAATCGGTGATAGGACAAGAACCACTAATTGCTTCGGTAGACCATGTATACTTTATATCCGAACCTTCGTTGTCCTCGAAAGTAGCGGATATGGTGGTAGAGGTCCCTATTTGATGCAACAAAGAAATAGCAGAATTAATGTTTGTTATAGTAGGAGGAATATTAAAAACAGCTCGAAACTCTACAGGTACGTACCTCTTTACTATGAACTCCATAGGTATGTCGTAACCCATGTTTATGATGGACAAATCAATCGAATAGATATTTACTGTATTTTCTGGTATAGTATGATCGATAATACACACATCAGTGGACGTACATCGAACTTGACCATTTACCGTAAATTGCATGTTCGTATTGGGAGGATTTGACTTTCCTCTTATTGTTAACCTAATTACGTCGTTAGGGTACACGGTGGTAGAATTTGTTTTTACCCATTCAATGTAAGATGGTTGTTGAAATCTAGCAGCATCGGCTTGTATTAAAGGATTCAATATTAAATTTACAGTAGTTGTAGCGCTTGATATATTGCCTTGAATAACGCCAGAGTGTGTAGATTGGCCATTTGCATCAGTAGCAATAGCTTGTAGTATGATGCATTGATTGTTTTGGCGTATTCTTTTACCTGTTTTACATTTACATTATTTACAAGGTCACTTTTTAATCCTAATATACATTTTTTATGATTTTTATTATATTCATCTGCTTTATCAACTAATTGTTTTATCTTTTGAAAGGTTGTTTCTCTTGTGAAATCGAAACAAAACAATATACAGTGTGCTCTTTCAAAAAAAGATTTGGCAATTAAATCGTATCTACTGTCACCTGACATATCCCACATATTTAATGTGACATTTTTTCCACCTGTGTAGCATCTATATACACCATAATCTATTCCAATGGTTCGTATATATTTTTTGGATACCTTTTTACCCGTTGCACGCAATACAAACGATGTTTTTCCTACACGAACATCTCCACATAAAACGATATCAATTTTTACTCGCTGTTTATTTGACATATAAATATGTTTTGTATATATTAAATAGTGACTTCATGAAAAAAAGTGCAGCAATAAATATTCCGTTGCGTACACCTGCCACTTGGACCGCTGACGACCGTGTAACCACCTGTTTTGAATGTAGAACATCATTCAGCTTCCTATCAAGAAAACATCATTGTAGAGTGTGTGGTAGAATTTTTTGTAACGAATGTTCCAAATACAAAGCACATGTTCCATCGTTCATACGTCATTTCATTGCTTCGAGCGTTGGCTCTTCTGAACCAAATGTTGAAAAAAGGGTATGTATTCATTGTTTTAAATCAACTTCAACGGCAAACAGAAGCAAACATGAAATATACATCATGGCCAATTTACCGTTGTCATTTGAAGAATTTTTATCGTTACGTATGGTAAATAAAAGATGGAATGGTGCTGTCAAAACGTTATTAGGCATATCCAATTCGATTCAATATAAACTACCGCATACAACATTCACCAAAATTGAAAAATCTATTTTGAGAACGAGATTTAAAGAATTGTCGGGTCATTCTGCATGGATTGTGCAGATAATAAAAGCATTAGGTAAAATACCTAAAAGTGAAAAAATGTTATCATGTGATACGTTGTTTTGTAAGAAGGGTTGTCAACAACGTTTAAATGTGTATGATTTGTTAGAATTGTACACACATAGACACCGATACCCGTCATCTGTGGATACATGGGCTGCAAATGCATGGGGTTTAATTGATGTCGAAGATCATATACATTTGATGCCTTGGTGGGTACATATATTTAGGTACAAGCCATATATCGCAACAAAAATATTTATTCATTGTATCAAAGACAATATTAAAGTTGTTTATAGTTTTTTATTTGAATGCAAATTACAAGCACAAAATGTTGAATTTTCTACTACGTTATGGAAAATATTAAACGATTGTTTGAAGATCATAGACAGAAAAATGCGTTTTAAATGGGAAAAGTCAGATAAATTGTTAGAAATGTTAGATAAATTGGGACATACGGAACAGAAATCGCGTAGAGAATATATTTTAACTGAATTTTTGTATGATTATTTAGATATATTATGTCCTTGGAATCCTGAAATAACGATACAAAACATATCCATGGAAATGGAACGATTAAAAAGTGCTTCCAAACCGTTGAAAATGTCTCTCTATACAGATAAAGGCACGATTGACATTTTGTATAAAACGGAAGATGTTCGAAAAGACCGAATGACCATGGCAACCGCCTATTGGATTGAAAAAACAACTGAGAGTAAAGTCACTTTTATTCGTTACACTGTCATGCCGGTGAAGCCAAATGCTGGTATTATCGAAATGGTAAAAGGAGCCACAACGCTTTATGATATCAAACATAAATATGGAACAACATTACAGAATTTCATATTGGATAGAAATGCAGATTTGACAGTCGCTGCATTGCGAGAGCGCTTCATAAAAAGCGTTGCAGCCGCATGCGTGTTATCGTATGTATTGGGCGTTGGTGATAGACATTTAGAAAACATGTTAGTAACTGACAATGGCGAGCTAATACATGTTGATTTCTTCTATTTATTGGGAGACGACCCAAAACATGTGAAGACCGAAATGCGAATCACACCCGATATGTTGGATGCTTTAGGTGGTCAAGGCTCTCAAACATTTACTGAATTCCAAGAATTGTGTTCGGATGTATATACTATTTTGAGAAGCAAATCATCCTTTTGGTACTCTTTATTGATGTATTTGGCCGATGCATCGCCTCGCATCGGTTTATTCGGTGGAAATCGGTTTCGAATTCAGCAGCACGTGTTGGAGCGTTTATGTCCTGGAGAATTGGATAATGAGGCATGTATGCAGATTGTAGAGATTGTGAAACGGTCTTCACAAGATTCGTGGAGAGTGTGGGGAGCGGACAAGGCGCATGAATTAGCGAAAATGAGTAGTACTATATTTAATTTAGAATTATAATTTATTTTTCTTTAAAAACTCAAATATGTTGTAGCTTTTTTTCTTTTCTATGAATGGTAAATTTTCCATATCTTCATCGATTTTAACCTTTCTTAATTTCGTGCAGGCGACACCGATGCTGTGAATGAGTGGTCCAACCACAACTACAGCAGCGATATCGAATAATATGTTGATATCTAATTTAAAAAAGTTGGTTTGATATATGGAATTTCCCTGTGTAGTGTATAGTACCGCAAACAATAAATATGCTACACTAAATACGAAGGGTATACCTATAAATCTGTATTCTAATTTTGGTTTGATGCACACTGCTATGATAATTAGAACGATATTGAAACAGTGTTGACATAGGTCTGGTAAAACGTTGTAACCTTCTTTGTTCCAATGAAAAATGTAAGAAAGTGGCCAATATACTATAATAAATATGGATGGTGTCCATGTTAAATTTTGAAAGAAAATGGCAACTTTTTTATTGTGATGAAATTCCGAAATAAAGTATAGAAATTGTGTTGCCAACGTCCACGTGGTTAGGTATATGAAGGAGGAACATAATGTGGTTATGACCCACAAAACGAATACTGCGGACAATGCACAAAAAACTTTAAACATGATATAATAATTTATATTGCTATTTATACAAATAATACTTTATTTACTTTTCGTTTACTATCATTGAATATATAAGTTGAAAATAATATGATAATAGTTCCTATATAGAAACCAATGTGAGGATGCCAATGATATAATATTTGAGACAATGGTAAAGCCATCAACATAGAAAGTGTATCCGCAAACCCTTTCGTAACATTATCACTATATTTTAGAACAAATGGTATAATAATATCACCTATACATTTAATAAACACTAAAACCATTAGTATGTTAGATATACCATTTGATGCTTGTATTTTTTCATATTCGAATATGCATGAAAAGAACGCTGCAATTAATCCTAAAGCTGACATTTGCATCTGTCTTGTCCATGTGGTTTCTTTTTCCGATTTTAATATGTCTTCAAATGCTTGGGAAGACATAGCTGCTGTTCCGGCTGCTACAATGGTAAAAATAATTCCTTCAACACGGGAATGTTGTGGTAGCAAAATGATATCATCTCTATTGTATAATACTATACAAATTCCTAAAAACAAGGATAAAATGGACATTTTTTGTCTAGACGTTAAACGCATGGGGGTAATTAATGCGGAAAAAATAATATTTATTTGATATACCAACTGATGTAATGATGGATCTAATAATAACATGCCGTAAAAAATGGTATTTTGTTTAATGAAAGATAATATAGCTGGGAAAAGCATTATTTTCCAATCGGTTGTATGTTTGATGGGCTTTTTTTGTATACATACCATTATAAAACATACGGTGAAACGAATCGTGTCGATAAGAAGTAGTAGAGAATTGTATGAGTAATTAGCAACGCCGGCATGGTGTATCAATATGTTATATAATGTTCTTTGAACGGATAGTGCAACTAACAATTTATATTTCATATAATATATATTTTGATCTTATATATCTTATGTACAAAACGTTTTAATCCATGCACTTCTCCATGCACAGTTTCGTTTACAACTAGGAGCTTTCAAAGCTTCTTCCGGGTGTAAACATTTGTCATGATTCGAATCACAATCTTTAAATAATTTATGAAATCTTGGTCCTTCACTATGTAATAATATAGGTCTCAAAAACAATGTTGATTTAGTACGTACTGTTTTATGTATATCAGAGGCTGTTAAACAATTTGAATGATGTCTTTCGCTTTTATTAGCACATTTCCATACATCTTTCATACTGTATTCACACGATGTCACCATCGCTATCGTCGTCATCATCATCATCAGAAAAAATATCTTCATATTGATTATTTACTGTGGTTCTTAAATACAGGAAAGACGTAAACGATGTTTTAAAAAATAAATACAAAATAGACGCAGATATAATAAAAACAATATCAAAAGGACTCCAATATTCTGGTATATACATAATGGAAGGTCGAAACATAAGAGCTAGTACGGTTTTGCCTAAGAATCCACAAATAAACCAATAAAATATTTTGATACCATTGGTTACATTTTTATTAAAACGTTGTAATCGTAGTTGACGTTCATCGTTGTTTTCTTCTTCTTCACTATATTCAGGACGAATTATAACCATTCCTTCTAATTCTGTTTTACATATGCTACATTTTGTATAACCTGATTTTTCTATCCATGTTTGTAAACATTTTTTATGTACATGTGCTTTACATTCACATGGAGACATTTCATCCGTGATACTTGTGCAAATATAACATTCATTCATTTATGTATTCAAAGATATATTTATACTTCTTCTTCTTCTTCTGATTCATATTTACATATTTCTGATATGTATCTATCTTCCATAATATCGTTTTTTCCAAACACCTCTCGACATTCAGGACATTTTAACGTCACATTCAATGCCCAACTGTTTAAACAAACTTCATCCCATTCAAACGTTTTCTTTACATGTTGATGTATGCATTTCGTATGATATCGATGTCCACACGTCTTTAACATAGATATTGGATTTGATTTCGGTGATGTTGATTGACCCAAACATAATGAACATTTAAATAATTTACCTTTGAAACAAAATAGTTTACTTACTATTTGTTTATATTTTTTTGGGTAATTTTTAACCCCTTCCAATACCACATCTAGAATTTCCGGTGTACACCATGCCTTTCTATTGTCATAATTTTCTATACATGTAGATATTATATTTGAAAAATCATACGTACCAGATTGATATGCAGAAAGAATAATAGATTGAATGATAGATATGTTTTTTGGCATAGTAATATAACGTTTCCATGATTTATCATATATCATTTTGTCCACTGTTTTATATATTTTTTCAATTGGATAATTATCAAATGCTATCGTATAAATTGAATAATCCGAAGTTAAAATAAACACCTTTGGTTTCTTATAGCGAATTTCAACAATACTATTATTCGCTTTCCAAGATGCCAACAATGGCTCGTCAGATTCCAATGAAATAAACACGATTTTACCCGATTGTGTTCCCACCACTGCCGAATACTCATCTTCATCGTCTATCGTAACTATACAGGTACAAGATTCACCTTTCTCAGACCATGTACACACCTTCTCATTATCATTAATAGTGAATATATATACTTCTCCATTATACGTACCATACACCGCTTCTTCTTTCGTCAAAAACGATACACACGTTATAGACGAATCCATTTCGATAGTTTTTATATCATAAGGATAACGATTGAACCATACAGACATTTTATTACCTATTGTTATAGAGAAATTCCCACAGATACTCATTGTCGAATTTGTAGGGGTTATCAACACATGTTTTCGTATCGTAGAATGAATCGATATTGGATGTTGATTAATCTTAAAATTCCATGACCATATATCTATATTAGCATCTATATACCATACAGTATCGCTTGAAGCTATTTTTAAACATTTAACAGGTGAACCAACATTTATATAAGATATACAATGTTTATAAAATATATCCCATATTCTTATCTCACCATCTTCACCTCCTGACATAGCATAGTCATCAACAAATTCAATAGAATTAATACTTTCTGTATGACCATTATTTATTTCAATGTAATCTGTTCCAGAACCAGAAAATCGTTTCATATTTACAATTTTAATAGAGCCTTGATATTCACCTATCCAGATATTATTGTTTTTATCTATGTTTATACATGTGGCTTCCCCTAACCAATCAATAGATAATATATTTGCAGTTACATTCGGTTTCAATAATTCCAATACGGTTGACCTATATCTATCTTTCAAATCAATGGTTTTGTTTTTGTATAACAAATTTCGTATGAAATTAATAGAAGACCATCTTAAAACCGATTCAATTTTATAATCAAATGAAACGTATCTGAAATAAATATCGTTCGTATCGTTCAATGAAATTTCTTCACCACCAAATAACAATACATGTGGCCACGAAATGACATGACCTTCACCTTTCGAACATTTTATTTCAACTCCTGGAAGTAACGTTTCATCCTTATATTTTATCCATTCAGAACCAATCTCTCGCCACATGTTTTTATCCAACATGGTAATGGCTCTTTCCAAAACGTTTGAAGAACCAGGAACCCATGTTAATATAGGAATTTCTAATTCATCTACATTTAAATGTTCTGTACTCATAACCACTTCATTTACTAATACCCATGAATATTGTTTAATGTTATCTTTTTTTACCCATGACCCATCGTTTACATTAGGGTAATTATAATCAGATAGTGTTTTTTCTGATAATACATGTTTTTGCAACGCTTTCCAAACACGTTGTGCTACACTATTTTTTACATTATACGATTTCAAATTTTTAAATATCCTTATCCATTCATTTGTATGTCCTTCCTCAAACGAACGTTTGATATTGCGAATCGTTAAAAAATCGAAAGGTCGATGTTTCAATATACTTTCCCATTTACGTATATCGTCCTGTACCGTATAAAGATATTCAAAATGCATATGTGTTTTTTCTTCCAACGCCTTTTCCACGCACGTATCATTAAGAATACCAGTGTGAGTCCAAAATATAAAATCAGATATAGATGCAGGAGCTTTTAAGTCGTCTGTTTTTATTTCTATTTTTATACTTCTTAGCAACGATATTAATGAATGACAATATTCACGATTTTCAAATTGTTTTGCATTATATAATTCTACTATTTTTTTATGAACAATTTCTTGAAACTTTTTTTTTATATCATTTATATTGAATATTTTACGAATCGTATAAGCTGATGCTAAAAATGGATGAGTTAAAATCTTTTTACTCCATATGGGTATAGTATGTTCTAGTAATTCACTCATGTAATCATATACATGTATTGTATCGTTTATTTGTGTTAACCATCTTTTTATTTTTAATGTCATAATAAACATAGTACAATCCAAACCACTTGACATTTTTAAAATATAACCATCGCCATTTATTATGATTTGATTCGTATTAAAACAAACCGATGTTATTTTCTTGTTCAACGGTATAGTAGAAATTAAATTAACACCTGGACTAATTGGCATGGGTTTCCATTTATGTTTTACTTTTTTAAAATCCCACAACGATAACACAGATGTTTCATCATCAATAGTATACAACGTATTGAACACTTCATTGATGTATATATATCTAGGATGATTCCATTGAGAAGCTATAATAAACAAATCTTCACCAGATACACAATCAATGATATATATGTCTCTTTCTAATGATATGTACACTAAATGTTTTGTATTTACACATAAATCAAGCATAGGCTTTACACGAATTGTATGATGCGTCTTCCAACTACTCGTCCAAATAAGTGATAATTTATTATCGTTGTGACATAATGCCATAATAGCAGAATCGTAATCAATTGCAAACAATTGATAAGAAGAAGACAACGAAAAATCACCACATATTGTTTGTTCTTTTAAACATGCCCTATAACATCCGTTTGATGTGTTTATAATCAACCAGGAAGTGTACGGTAATGCTTCGATGTTCAAAACGTTTTTAAATTTACAACTTTGTTTGATACATATGTCTGATTCTGTTCGTTTCACATATGTCAATTTATTATCAGAATTTATACCATAATAATGTCCATTTGCATAGCTGGGCGTAACATACGTGTCTAATAAAATTCGTTTCATTGAACCATTTGTTTGTATTTCGTACAATTTGTTATTAGTTGTCCAAATGGAATAGGTATTCCTATTGAAACGTATATATTTTTTAACGAGTTCGCCAGATTCTAAATTTAATATTTTTTTGTAAGACCATATGGGTTTATGTACAGATTTCTCTTTGTCGGTCATAAGCCATTTAAATTCAGCATGATTATCAAATGTTAAACAAGGTATCATTATCAAGTGTTCGGATACCTTTATACTATATAAGACTCGCATTATACAACAAATGTCCTTACCAGAAGCAAAGCTTTATGCCACGGAAGAAGATGTTCAAAAAGCATGGTTAGAGTGGTCAAAGTATAGAACCTGTTTTCGATGTCAAAAATCATTTAATTGGTTAGATTCATATGGTTCCCATGAATGTAGACAGCATTTAGGAGGCGTATCTTATAAAATGTGCATAAACGTAGACGGGTTTAAACGAAGAGACTATCGATATTGGAATTGTTGTAAAAAGAAACCATTCACAGCCATAAGAAATATAAACGATACCATATGGAGTCAATTTAGACAAACTAGACCCATCATACACACCTTTCCAACTGCTGATGAAATACCTGGTTGTGTACCTTGTGACCATTCAGAAGCCTCCCATATATTAGACGACGGCATACGATTAAACATGAGTGCCGAATCACCCTATTACTCCTTTGCACCATTAGGAGGTCATACGGTGAATGACGAGGTTATTTATTTAGGAGAAACCAGGATAGTAGAACAAGTATATTATGACAAATCGGTAGATTTAGCAGATGTAGACCAAGGTAGAATACCAGCAGATAAATTAATATGGCCAGATGTTAAATGGAAATTAAAAAAAGGTAACTATGTCAATTGGAATTTTAAAAACACACCTATACCAATAAAGATATTAAAACGTACTATAGTAGAGCCTTATGGTAAACAGAAGGTGAAAATCGATTTTGAAATTAAGAATATTGGTATGGCGGTACATGATATAGCAGCGATGATACCTCACATGAGTGGTAATCCAGAAGAGCGTCCTGGATGGCAATTTGATAAAGTAGATGGAAAAGTTATGTTTCCGTATATAAAAAATACAGCTCGAAGAGCGCCTTATAATATTTAAAAACAACCGCTTATATTTTTATATTTATCTATTAATCCTCGTTTTTTATCGTCATTAGTACAAGTACCCTTAAAAGAAACTTCGCATGGCTGAACTTCGCATCGTACAGCTTTACATAGAAGGTTACTATCTTCTGAGCATGTTTCTCCATCGTCGCATGGAAAATTGTTTGTTTCACATGTTTTCCATGTTGGTGTACCACCGTAACTTCTATCTTCATAAATATTATTTGGATTGTTGAAATATGTATTTATTAATGATATGGTTGGTTCTTTTTTTACATATATATCCCCACTATAACTAGTTGCATCATTATCGATAAATGAGGTTTGACGGAGGGTGACTGTAGTGTTAATACTAACACTTCTGTCCAAAACATCCCTACTTTGTATATGGAGGCCGCCTCCCAAATCACGAGCATTATTATTTGATATGATTGTATTCTTTATTGTTACAATACTGTCATATATACGCATACCACCACCATCATCAGCTTTATTATCTGTGAAGGTTGTATACTTCATTGTTATAGTACTACTATCTATACACATACCACCACCGT
>JACLAD010017036.1_pt1 | contig 14867 bp, 22 predicted proteins | sample 8027901 | NCBI WGS metagenome assembly JACLAD01 (sample SAMN15725071, study PRJNA655200) | protist metagenome | isolation source: fluorescence activated cell sorting (FACS) single amplified genomes of... | place: Spain: Blaines Bay Microbial Observatory, Mediterranean Sea | collected 2016-07-05 | reverse complement strand
GATGCCAAAAGAGGCGTTGCTGCCCGTTTCTGTGATGAACTCTGCCGAAAGACCAGGGTACCCGTACAAGTCGTACTCGCGCAGCTTGGTCACGTTGGTCTCGGCCAGGAAAGAGCACATCGGCTTGTACAGGCGATAAGGCCCCCCGTTGCACGAGCAAGGGTCGCGCGAGGGGCAAAAGTAAATAAAGGCCGGGGTGAAAAAGGACGTGAGGGCAGCAAAGACAGCCAAAGGGCATGCAAAAAAGTGCGTCAGCACAATGTCCTTGGTCAGCCAGAGCCTGAACAGGTGGACAGGGATCCCGGCGCCGTTGATCTCCTTGTTAAGCGCCATCACATCGACGCAGATCTCGACAGCCAGCTCGACCACCATTGTCGTGATGAGCTCGGACACGTTCATGTCGGGACGGTTCTGGTAACCGACGTTGAGGACGAGAGAGAGGTGCCTCGCGGCGATGACCAGGCCCTTCGCTACAATGATAGAGATGATCTCCGCCATCATGCTGTGCGTGATCTGCGCGGCTCGCGACTTGCGGACGAGCTCGGCCTCCTCCTCGCCCAGCTCGTGCGTCGGAGGCTTGCCGCGAAAGTTGCGGAACCACTCGTCGCGCTCCGTGAAGGTCGAGCGGAGCATGCCCTCCTCGAGCCCGACGAGCGCGAGAGTGATGTAGACCGCGCGAGAGTTGTCCATGCACTGGATCATGACGCGGCGGTTGATCTGGTACATGAGCTCATTTGAGTAGGCGTTCAAGTTCAACTGGATCGCAAGTTTGGAATTCTTGTACGATTCGATCTTGTCGAACCTGTTCTGCATCAGCGTCCATTCTACCATCCCGGTGTGGACAACGGTGACGGTGAAAATGCGGAGAGGGTCGCCAATGTCCGAGTTGAAGACGGGGACAATAATGATCGGGTCTGGTGGTGTTATGGGTAGCGGTGACGGTGGAGATGGTGGGGGAGGGGTGATGAGTGTGATGAAAGAAGCCCTCTTGTGATTGGACTTGGGAACTACACGTACAGACGTAGGAGACTAGAGTGGTCCCCGCAATACCAAAGACGCGGCCAAAGTACTGAGCCCAGCCCTCCTTTTGTTTGTTCTCTTCCTTCTTTGCTGGCGAGGTTGATGATGGCTTCTTGTGTACTTTGTCCCCCTCTTTCCCGGTCTGTGGGAGAAGGGAAGGGAGGTTAAGGTTGGGTGAGATGCACCGAGAGAGAGACAGTGGTGGGTGTGTCGTCGTGAGCTCAGCTCGGGAGGAGTATGGATACGCCTTTCCTCGTATGCACGACTCACCTTTTTGTTGAAATGTTCGAGGCTCTTGCGCAGGTCATCGACAACCGTTCCGGTGAACACAACAGAAGATCTCGGAGCCTCTTTGGTAGTGACTGCTCGTTCTTTCTCGCTCTTGTGACGGCTACGGTTGTCCTCGTCTGCGTCGCCGAGCAGCAACCGGTCGCCTGCTTCGCCGACTCTGCTGCCCTGAGATTCATCTCCTTCTCGCTGATCTTGAACGGGCTCCACCGTGGCGCCCTTCCGGCTCGTGTCTTGGCCGCGAAAGTAGTCGTAACCCATCTGGCCAAGTGGCTCGTAGGCAATGACGGTAATGACCAAGCCGATGGCTGAGATGACGAGATACGTATTGCCTGCGTACATGAGATCAATCCCGCCTTGCGTGAACGCCAGATATGGCAACAAGTTCTCGAAAAATCCATAAATGATAAGGCCGCACAAGAGCGCCGAGGTTGGAAGAAAGGGGTACTCATCTGCTTGAAAACCTTTAGCCTTGACTCCGGAGTTCCAGACTGTTGTTTTACGTCCCGCGCGGCGGATATACGTACGTGTGTGTCGTTCGAGTCAGTGAGACAGTATCGCCGCGTCCACACCGAGATGTGTACGAAACGGTTCCAAGGTCACGGGACGTTGAACGAAACAAACTCACAGGAAGCGTTGACCCAAAAGAAGTAGATCGAAATGGGAACGATGTACCCCACGTATAAAGCCGGCCCAAGCCAAACGTCAGGCTTCAGCACAGGCACCTTGAAGCTCTCACCGCTCCAGTCGATAAGTTCGTACTGAAACAAGACGATCGCGGCCCACACCAGGCCCGTCGTTGCAATCGCTCCGCTGTAGCCATAGAGAAAGAGAAGGAACTGGAACAGGGAGAAGAGGGACTCGTCGTAGCTCTTCTGGAAATCGCTCTTGAACGTGGGTTGAGTCTCATCTCCCCCCCTGTGATCGTTATCGAAGCGCTTCAGAAGAGAATCGGTCTCCCCTTCCGCCTCGTTCGTGATTTCGCCCACTCTGACCATGACTTCCTTCAGCTTAGCGTCTTGCAAGGAGAGCGCAATATCGTGCTTACCGACAAGATCTTCGATCTCGGCGATTCTACGATTGTAGTCGCTCATCAGTGTGGCCTTTTTTAATCAAGAAGTAAGAACTGATCTGAAGGGCATTGATTTAATTGAAAGGAGAAAATTAAGAAGAAATGGGTGAGGATGACCTGAGGTCTTCTTCACAACAGCAGAAGAAACTTGAAACTTGAAACGTTGAGATGCCGTTCTCCCTTCCATGGATAGTGGTTGCTCCTGCGCATGATGCGCACCGGAATAACCGTTGATGCAGTGGTTCAAGCGTCGATAGTGTGAGAACTGTGCAAAATCGAAATACGAAACGATGGATCAGGCCTTCTGCACCTTGCTCACTTCGGACTCGTTCGTCCCAGGCCTCTTGACAATGGCCCACTCGCTAGCTGACACAGGAACACCGAGGCAACTGGTTGTAATGCTGACGCCGCAGGTCTCTCGCTTTGCTAGGAAGAAGGTGGAGCGTGACGGCCCTGACAACCTTGTGATAAGAGTGGTGGAGCCAATTGCAGGGCCTGACTTTGTCGAAGACGACCGGCGCGACGGCAGTGGCAGCAAAAGCAGCAGCGACGGCCGCGCAAAAGCATCATCATGCCACGTGAAGGGTTGGGTGAATGCAGGGTACACCAAGCTGCGGGCATGGAGCCTTGTCGAGTTCAGCAAGCTTGTCTTCATCGACGCAGACTGCGTCGTTCTCTCAGCCGTCGACGACCTCTTTTCTCGCCCAGGAGCTCCAGTTCCGTCTGCCGCACCCGATGTGTTCCCTCCCGACAGATTCAACGCAGGCGTCATGGTGCTATCTCCGTCTCTCGATGTATTTTCCAGCATGATGACTGCCGCTGGCCTTGGTTCTGGTGGAGAAACTCATTCTCAAGCTCTCGCAGAAGATGCCCTTCCGTCGTACGATGGCGGCGACACAGGGGTGTGTCGTTCCCCTTTGCGTGCAGTGAAAGATCCGCCGACTTACACACTCTTCTGCTGCCGCACAGTTTTTGAATGCCTTCTTCCCAAATTGGTTTGAACTTTCCAAGGAGCATCGCCTCCCCTTTTCCTTCAATGCGCAGCGCACGCTGCATTGGATGACCTTTTCCAAACAGCCTGGCTACTGGGAATGCATCAAGCCCATCAAGATTTTGCACTTTTGCAGCTCCCCGAAACCGTCCGTATATTTCGCATCACTTTGAAATGAACGGTCAATATTTGCAATTATACAAGTACTCACCATTTTATCTCTCGTAAGGTGGGACCCAAGTGCCAAGCAAAAGGGAGAGCTTGAGATGCTCTGGTGGAAACACTTTCTGGACTGGCAGGGCAAGCAAACGCGCAACGCTGGCAGTCGTGATGAAGGAGGCGTGGGGAACGCAGCCGCGATCTCAGCCGCCCTTGCAATGGCTCAGTTGACACTCAGAACGAGCGAAGATGGAGTTAGTGCGGGAGGAGCGGAAGCTGCTACCGCTGCAGTCTCGGTGGATATGGAGGCATAGCGCTCGTCGTTGTCGTTGTCGTCGTCGTTGCCGCCGCCGGCATCGTCGTCATCGTTTTCAACGCGAGAAGAGGCTTGAAAGCAGTGCAGTCCATTTTTAAAACTTCTACTCGACCAAGCCAAACCTATGGATCGTCTTTGGATCGCACCACTTGCCTCGTTTCGTCGCTTCGAGGTCCTCCCACCAGGTGTAGAGGAGGCCGCGGCCGTCTGCGCCTAGCCCTGCGCCCGCGACGGCCTCGGAACTGCCGCCGCCGCTACCAGGCACGGCAGCGCCGCGACCGGCGATGCACCTAAACCAGGGCGAGATCAGTTCCTTCTCCTTCTGATCGTGCGCAGTTCCAGCAGCGTCCAGGTTCTCGTCCAAGAAAGCGTCGAGCTCCTCGCGCGTAAAGTAGCGCGCCTCGGCCACCTCGTTGGCGTTGACGTGGTCGAGTGAGATCTTGGTTCCGGGCTCAGCTTGAGCTACGAGGATATAGTCGATCTCGTGCTCTCCCCAGCGCACGCTGGAGTCCTTGTCGTTGCTCTCGCAGTAGCTCTTGTAGTGGATGCGCGTAAGAAAGTGAAAGTCGAGCCCGAGGCTGAATGGTTTCGGTGTTGGTGTTGGTGTTGGTTTTGGTGTGTTGGTGTGTCGATACGTTGGGCGAACGAGCAGACACCGCACAAGCGCGAGGCGAGGGGAGCGCGAGGTGAGAGGGAGAGAGAAACACACACACACACAAACACACACATACACACACACACACAGCGAGCGAGCATAGAGACTCTTCCAGTCGCATCGCACATCAAATGACAACCACAACTCACGCGTCACTATCGATCCCGAGCTCGTGTTTGAGCTTACGTCGAGCAGCTGCTCGGACGCCCTCCACCTGCAGCTCCTCGCCCTTGCCCGCGGCAGCGCCACGCGAGGCCATCTCGTCCTCGGTGTGCCACGGGTGCGAGCAGCACGTGTTGGCCCAGAACGAGGGATAGGTGATCTTTTCCGGGCTTCGCTTTTGCAGCAGCAGGCGGCCCTCGTCGTCGAAGAGGAAGACAGAGAACGCGCGGTGGAGAAGAGGGGGCTCGCCGTTCGTCCCGTCGATATTTTCGCGGAGGTGGAGCTCGATCTTGGTCGCGGGGCGGAGCGGCGTGTCGTGATCGTCCACCAGGATGCACCGCTCTTTCATCAGCGAGAGCTGGATCTCGTCGAGCGACGCCGAGCTCTTGCCCTTTTGTTCCATGAGGTACTTCAATGCCTCCTTCTCGCGCGACAGGCTTGCGGCGCTCTGCTCGGTAGAGGTTTGCGAAGACATTGACATCTTGGGTGACGCGTGAGAGATAAAGATTGGGGGCGCAAAGTGGGTCTTGTTAGCAAGGAATCGAACGGTTCGGAGCATATCTGGCCAATGCTCTATTTGATAAACCTATATCCTCTACGTTTAATTATGCATCCGATCTTTCTGCTTCATCGTCGTTGTGCGTTCGCCGGCGAGGAGTGGTGGAGGTGGCCATGGCGAAGCGAGCCACACTTTTCCGCTTCGACTCCGAATCGTCGACCCCCCCGTCAATTTCTGCCGCCTTTGGCGGTCGCCCCCCTTGTCCAACCTTGCAGTAAAACACAGGATGCAGCCCCTCACAACACAGCTTTGCCCGAACAGGAGCAAAAGAAAACACGCACCGCTGCTAAAGAAACCAAAGACATAATCATTCACCACAGTTAGTTGAGTTGATCATGAGCACCATCACGTCCTCAAAGACTGCTGAAAAGAGTGCCTCCGTTGGCAAGACCTTTGGCGATTCTGTCGGAAGAATTCGCGCATCGGCGACCAAAAACGCATACTTGATCATGGCGTTCCTCGTGCTCTCGGCATTGGGACTCTTCCTCTCGGGTGGCGAACAGTCATTCATCCTCATTGAGGAACATTTCGGACCACTGGAAGGCGTCGACAAGGCCGAGGCTGCCAAGACAGCTCGCATCGCGAGCTTTGCTGCGACTTCTCTCCTTTCCCTCCACTTTATCGCTCAGGTCATGAGCGAGAAGGAGTTAGAGGAGGAGAATACCAATGCCAACACCGAGACCGAGACCGAGACTAAGAATGCCTCCACTACGTTAAGCTTGAAAAATGTGATAGGAGCGTCACGACCACCAATGTGGTTTGCGACGGCCTTCCCCTACATGCTGAGTGCGACTGACGTGTCTATGTTCTCGAGCCCCGACTTCTACGTCGGTCTCGTGTACGTTACGCTCCCTCTAAACCTCTTTCTCTGCGGCCTCAACGACGTCATGGACTGGGACGTTGACCACCTGAGCAAGAAAAGAGCAAGCGCGTGGAGACAAAACTTGACCAAGGTGCAGCTCGAGAAGCTTCGCCGTATCACGTGGATGATCCAGGTGCCCTTCTTCCTGTGGTCGATTTCTATCGGCGACCTTCAGGCGGGCTTTCGTAGCTCGTCCTTTCTCTGGTGGCTCAATGCCTCGTTCCAGATCGCGCTGTACAATGGTGGGTCCTCTACTCTATCTCTGCTTTGTTTCTGGAACAAATCTCCAGCTCAAGTCTTCTTCTTACAACATACGTGCCACACGGTACAAAAAGGCTGCTTTGGACTTCCTCACACCAGTAGGATCCCCATTATCGATATCCCCATGAACGTCTGGGCGTGGCATCTGCCCGTGCACTTTGCCTTTTGCGTGAACGGGGTGGGTTCGTGCCCTTCCGCGCACAAAAAAAGTGGGAGCGAGCTAACACACTTTGATTCCATATCAGACCCCCACTTCACCAACCATGTGCGTCTTCTGGGCATTGCAGCTTAGCGCAGGTCAAGTCCTCGCCGCCGTGCATGACATTCACAACGACAAGGCGTGCGGAAAGTTTACCACCGCGACCTTTCTCGGAAAGAAGTGCGGCGTCCTGTGCGCATCCTGCTTTTGGACCTTGCAGTCGGCTTGGATTGCGTTTGCGATGGACGGTAGGTCGCCGCCATTGTCTTGCTCTTACCTGATTAAGCAGGCAAGATGGCGGGCAAACTCAACAAATTTTCTTAACGAAGGCGGACAGACGGCTAAGATTATCGGCGTCGTCCACGCGGCAGCAGGCATCGGGATGGCCTCCGGAACGCTTCACATCAAGTACGCCTACCCATTCGGTTTTCTCACCGACATCTACGTGCTTGCTGCTTTCGTCTTCCCTGCCGAATTGGCGGCCGCCCGCGTCCTCATGCTGGGAGCTCTCGCTATCAACGTGATTTCCGGTCTGCCTTCGCCATCGCTGCTCCTGGCCAAGGCACTGCAGAAACAGGCCCGTTGAAATCGTGTTGATCATCTTATTCATTATCACTTCTTTCGTGCGCGCTTCCCCTTCATCGCCCTCGACTTTCGCCGTTTTCGCCCACCTGTCCCTCGGCTCTTCACATTTTCCTCTCGCAGTGCTGACGGAGGAGGAGAGGGCGCCGGCGCCACGCTTAGCAACTCTACCCGCTCTTCAGCGCCGGCGGCTCGAATACCCAGGCCTGTCCATGGTTGGCCTCTGCCGGTGATGTCTTCTCCTTCCCAACCACCACCTTTGAAGCTCGTGTCAGGCCACAGCTCGGCTCCGAGAACAAGAGGAAGGAACGTAGCGACGCCTGACCAGATCGCAAAGGCGCGGTGCTCTGGCGAGCTGTCCCCCCAGACGCCGTAGGAAGAGGCAAAACTCGCATGAAACGTCGCTGCGAGCGCGAGCCAAACCAGGGCTGCGGCGCGGACTGCGTTGCTTTGGAACACCCCCTCGCCCCACTTTCGCTCCAGCGACATGGTCCCGCTCGCCGGGAGCTTGATCCGCAGCCATGCTCGCGATAGACCCCACCAAGAGTGCATCGATGTGGAAACTGCAAGCACGACACCGTAGGCGTGTCCCTGGACGCCAAACAAGAGAGCCGTGACTATGCCACCAGTGCCTAGGCATGCACATAGGATGACCCCAATGAAAGCCGTACCATTCAGATGGGAGTAACGTCTGCCCACCATGGTGTTGAAAAGTTGCGGTTATTAGCTTGTGGCGCCTCTGCTGGCCACAAAATTGTGATTTAACCGGTTGGCGCGTTAACCGAACACGAAGACGAAGGTGTCCCGCTGCCCCCCGCCCCTCCCCAACCGCGAGTAGTCATGCCACAACAGCAGCAGGGGCAGCCGCAGCCGCAGCAAAAGTTCACGATGGAGCAGTACGTCCTGGCTGTGATCGAGGAGCTCTGCGCCGCGTTCAAGATCGACAAAGAGACTGCTCTCCGTCACCTCGGGCAGCGGGGAATGCTTCCTCACCAGCTGACCAAGCACCCTGCTCCTCAGAGCCAGGGGGCTTCAGGCCCCAAGCCTCCTCCCTCTGCTCGGGGAGGTGTGACGGCCTCGAACAGTTTGGGTGCAAAAGGGGGTCAAGGAGCAGGGGTTGCTGCGGGGACGGGGGGCGGAGCCGGAGCGGGGGCATCGGCATCGGCATCGGCAGCAGCAGCAGCAGCAGCGGCGGCGGGCAAGAGCAAAGGCAAGGGCGCGAAGCAAGCGACACAGGCAGATGCCAAGGCAAAGGTAGAAGGAAAGGCGAAGGGAAGCGACAAGGTCAATGGCACGGATAAGGGCAACGATAAGGACAAGGACAAGAAAGAGAAGGCGGAGAAGAAGGGCAAGTCCAAGCCAGCCGCCGCCCCCGAGTTCGACCGCGAGAAGATGGAGATGCAGCAGCGAAAGCTGGAGGAGAAGGCGCGCGGGCGCCAGGCCGTGGTGGACGGCAACGGCAACACAGTCTACGAGTGGGAGCAGGACCTGCGCTCCGTCCTCTGCTACGTCAGGCCGCCGGCCGGCGTCACCGCGTCGATGATCGACTGCAAGATCTCCTCCACGCACCTACGACTCGGCATCAAGGGAGCCGACAGACCGTACCTCGACGCGGACTTGCCGTGCCCGTGCATCGCGGTGGAGAGCGTGTGGACGATTAGCGACGGCGTGATAGAGATACAGCTGGAGAAGATGAAGCAGGCGGAGACCTGGCCGAGTTGCTTTGTCGGTGAGTTCTCTTTCTCTTTCTCTTTTTCTTTTTCTGTTTCTCTGTCTCTTCTCCCTCAAACTTTCCTCTAACTTTCCTCTCTCTCTCCCTCTCTTTCTCTCTCTCTCTCTCTCTCTCTCTTTCTCTTCTCTTTCCCTCCCTTCCTCCTTGCCAGGCCACTCCGGACTGGATTCCTACGCGCTCGAGCAGGTCCGCAAGAAGCAGATGCTCGAGCGATTTCAGGGCCAATACCCTGGCTTCGACTTTTCCGGTGCCAAGGTTCGTTTTGCACTGCACTGCGCTGCACTGCACTGCGCGCTGCAAGACCAGGTTATCATCTCTCCTATCTCTTTGCTCTGTCTGACCCTCTCGCTTTCCCTCTCGCTTTCCCTCTCGCTTTCCCTCTCTCTCTCTTTCTCTTTTTCTCTCACACAGTTTGACGGGATGGCGCCCGAGCCAAAGGACTTTATGGGCGGCTTCGAAAAGCAGTGAAAAGCGGGAAAGAGTGGAACAAAAAAGAAGTCTTGTTTGTGTCTTTTTCTTCTCGTTGCCACGTTGATCTCTACTTGACACACTCTTTCAATAATGTGTCTCCTCCACCCATCCATCCACTCGTTCACTTGTAGAAGTTTGCCGTCGTTATCGACTTCACGTCTGCTCCCTCGTAACATATCTCGTATACACGCTCGAAGAAGGGGAACTCGGCTTGCTTCCCTGTGCGCGTGAGGACCTCGTGAACCTCCTTGCTGGTCAGGGTACCCTGATGATGATGATGATGATGATGATGATGATGATGGTGGTGGCGATGATGCACACACACACACACACACACACACACACAAACACACACACACGTACACACACACGTACACACGCACAGAGCAACAGGGTAGAGGAGTTAGGGTATGTATATCAAGAAAGGAAGGAAGGAAGGAAGGAAGGAAGGAAGGAAGAGACCGAGGCCAGGGAGACAAGCAACCACGGCGTCACGACTCACCTGCAGCTTCTGTCCGTTGAGCAGCACCTTCTCTATCTCCTCCCAGCTCTTCCCCGTCTTCGCGAAGGCCTCGGCGCACTTGCGGTTGCGGCCGCCGAAACACGTGGTGATGAGGTCGGCGACGCCGCAGCTCTCGAAGAACGTGTCGTTCTGGACGCCCTGGTAAAAAGTGGAGCAAAACTTCATCATCTCCTTCAGCCCTATGCGAATGATAGCAGCCTTGGTGTTGCCGCCGTAACCCAGTCCGTCGCAAAAGCCAGCGCCCAGCGCGACGATGTTTTTGAGCGCCCCGCACAGCTCTACGCCCACGGGGTCCTTTGCGAGCGCCACGCGGAAGCTCGGCGTGTCAAAGATGCTCTTCAGCAGCTTGCCGTTGGCCTCGATCTTGTACCCTATCGTAGTTTCGCAGAACTGGTCTCGCGCCACTTCGTTCGCGACGTTGGCGCCCATCAGAACGCTGACGTCGATGCCCAGGCCTTTCCGGATGATATCGGAGATGAGAACCACGCCGTCATCGTTGAAGTCGATTCCCTTGATGAGGGAGATTGCCTTGCATCCCTTCCGCAGCTTGCCCTTGATCGTCGGCAGCAGACGCCCGAGAAACTGGTGGGGAAGGACGAAGATGAGGACCGATGCGCCGCGGACGGCGTCGAGGAGATCTGGAACGGCCTTCACGTTGCCGGGTAGCCTCACTCCAGGGAGGTACCTGAGGGGAGCGGGAGGGGAGGAGAGGAGAGGCAGAGAGATAAAGAGAGAGAGAGAGAGAGAGAGAGAGAGAGAGAGAGAGAGAGAGAGAGAGATAAAGGGGATGGTTTAAAAGAAAAAGAGCCCATCCCACCCATCCATCCATCCATCCATCCATCCACTTGTCAGCTCAGCTCGAACAATCACAATCGAACTAATATTGGTATTGGTCGCCACCATTACCACCACCATCACCACCACCATCACCAACACCATCACCATCACCATCTCCTCCCCGCTCCTTCCTAAAACCATGGGATGCGGGAGGAAAGAGACACGACGAAACTTACTTGACATTCTCGTGCTCCTCGTTGATGATTTCAGTCAGCTTGCGGCCCTTGATCTCCTCCTCGAAGACCCACATCTTCACCTCGTCGTCCATGCCCTCGAGGCGCTTCGCGTTGCCACCCACTATCCTGGCAATCGCAGAGCCCCAGTTACCTGAACCAATGATGCAGATTTTCTCCAGTGCCTGCAAGATCCACAGAGAGGCGAGGGTGTTGGGCACAATCGGTGAGAGGAAGGAGGAAGGGACAGAAAAGGCCAAAAGGGTCTGGTCGCGGCTACGGCAGAGCGATCGCCACCGCTCTTGTCGTCGCCGTCACCGCAGAGGACAGTATCCGACACACTCGGAAGCTACACACAACTACACCCCGTCGATTCAAATGATGCCGCCATTTCGGCAATATCATCGCGAGGAGTACCAGAAGCCCCAATATCACACGACAAACACCGCAGGCCCACGCAAACGACTGACCCCAAGGCCACTAGAGCCTTCTCCTTTTGCTTCCGCCGAGGTGCTCGCCATCTTGATCGCGTCCCACTTGTGTCCTGAAATCTGCTGTGAAAGAACTCGTAAGCGTTTTGCCATAGGAATTCGCCCCAATATATGATGCTTCTCCTGTTCTTTTCTGTGCACGCTTGCGTTAAGCGTTGCCATAATCTCGTCTCGCCAGGTATGACGAGGGAGAAGGAAATCACCTACGTCGCAGACAACCTTTTCTCTTGAAGTTGCAAGCGCTCAAGCGCGCGCTCCCTCCCCTGCCTCTCTCCTTCCTCCCGCCTCCCACCCAACCCGAGCAGAGATACAGTAAATAAGCGCCCCCCCGATCCCCATCCTGCCTGCTTCCTTCCGGAACGGATAAAAGATAAAAATCGAGAATGTTCTTAGGACAAAAGACTACACAAAGATGTCCTCGTATTCTTCAAGCAACGCCTGGATGATCCTAGTGAAGGGTGGCCTGTGCTTGGGGTTGGCCTGCCAGCATACTTCCATCATATTTGCAAGGTACTTGGGGCAGTACTTGGGGATCTCGGGCCGGAGTCCCTATGCCGCAGAGAGAGAGAGGGAGAGAAAGAGAGGGAGAGTGAGAGAAAGAGAGAGAGATTGAGAGCGTGAGGCGAAGATAGGCAGTGAATGAGGAGCTCGATGAGAGCCACTATACAAACCTTCTCGGCAATCTTGATCGTGATCGAAAACCCGCTTGCACCATTGTATGGGTCTGTCCTTGCCATCATCTCCCAGAGAACGATTGCAAAGCTGTACACGTCGGCCTTCTCAGAGTACTCCTCTGCCCGGAGCATTTCTGGTGCAGCCCAAAGCGGGCTGCCGCAATGCGTCATGTTGGCCGACACGTTGCCCTCTCCCTCGTTGTTCTCCACAACACGCGAGAGGCCGAAGTCTGCAAGCGCGTTAAAGAAATTGGAGTGCGGAAAATGGTTTTCAGTTCCAAGGTCTCTTCCCTGCTGAACCATGCACGCGTTCAGACACAGCAAGACGCACCTGCTATCTTGATCGTCTCGCCCTGAACGAGCAGGTTCTGGCTCTTGAGATCGCGCTGCATCACGTGTCGGTCGTGTAGATAGGCCATGCCACGAACGCAGTCCATGGCAAAGCGAACCGCGAGCGAGAACGTGTACTCGTTGGCAAAGTCGCGGATGTAGGCATATAGCGTACCACCGTCCATGTAGTCTGTAACGAGGTAGATATCTTGTTCTCCCGTGTTACGATTGGTATGCACTCTGTTGTTGGTGGATGATGGTGAGAAAGAAAAGGCAATGAGCTCGATACGTGTCCATAAACCCAACCCTGTCATCACTTACGCAGCACCCATGAATAGCAACACATTTGGATGGTGCAAGCGAGCAAGCACGTCAATCTCGCGGTAAAATGTATTGACGGTCTTCCTGTCCGTCTCCGCTTCAAACCTCGAGCGATGCTGCCGCGGCGGAGGCACGGAGAGCTTTTTGATAGCGACGCGAGACCCACGCCAGAGCCCGGCATAGACTGATCCGTAGCTTCCCTTGCCTACAAGACCAAGAAGCCGAATCTCATCCATGTTGACCTGAAAGACCGCGCGTTGTGTGGTCTGATTGATTGATTGAAGAAGTAATGGATGGGTTAGGCTCTCAAAGAGCAAGTACCACGAGGTCGCAGCCGTAGGATAGAGGAAAGCAGAGCAGTTCGAGCAAAAGTGCGGGGCGGCGCGTGACGAAACCGACGCGACGCGACGAGACGATAGGATCGAGAAGTGCGCTTATTCACGCGCATGGCAGCCGACAGGACTCACCTCTTGCTCTCCAGTGACGGGCGACGGCAGGGTCAGGTTGAATCTTAGCACTCTGGCTTCCTTCGGTCGGACGGCGTCTGCTTCGTCAAAGTCGTAGTTCTTCTTGAGCACTCCTGAGTTCTGGATCACACCATGGGTGTTTTTCCTCTTCATTCGGATCACACCCTGCATTTGTTGGGCGTGAGGAATGTTCTCGTAGCGCTGCAGTCGCTTGATACTTCTTGTGAAGGAGGAGACTACCTCCAACCTGTTCTCTGTCGAGTTGAGATGAGTCCGAGTGGAGTTGCGCTGCTTCGAGTCCTTCATGATAGAGTTGACAAAGGAGTCTCCATTAAGTGTGGCATTCGCCGGTCTTTCGCCCGAGACCTTCCCGGGGGCGCCTGCAGAATAACGCGCGCATGTGCATGCAGGGACGTGGTGAGCAAGCAAAACGTCAAGTTGAAGCAAAACAGATACCACATGGGTCAGGTCGATCCCTACTCCCCCGCTGCCCACCACCGCGTTGTTGCCGTGCCTGAAGTCGCAAGCTAGACTTACCATCCCCGCCTACCCCCTTTTGCTTGCCAAAGGACCCCGAGACCTTTGTGCTCATAAAGGCCCTGCGGTCACTGCTACCTCTTGGGGCGTCCTCTCTGGGCGTCTGCTTGCCCTTACCGCTGACAACGCTCTCGGCTTTACCGCCCGTCTCGTTTTTGGCGGCCTTGGGCACTGCTGCCACGGTCGTACGCTTCCTCCGTGTTTCTTTGTCACTACTGTAAAGGTACCTGTATAAAAAGAGCAGCAGCAAGTCCTGCAGGAAGATTGCGATGAAACCCGCAAGAACGTATGTGCCCACGCTGGTCTCGCACTGGGACGAAGACGACGGCGACGGCGTTGATGACATCGCTGAACCTGTGCGGAACCCAACTCAACTATCTCTCTGTCTCCGTGATGCTGAACCAGCTCGTTCAGAACTAGGCTACGCGCAAGTGCCCTTTAGGCCGTCGGTACTTCATGCCATGATCATTATTAATTTGCTGGCGTCCGGGTTGCTCAGTGCAAAGCGTGTGAGGGTTGGAATCTAATTTCGTCCTTGCCACTTGCTGGCTGGCCGTAGCGCAAAATACCCACCCCGCCCCTGCCCGCCAATCTCCCTGTGTTGCCTCCCCTGCGAATCCAGAAGCTTCGATTTGAGATTAGCAGGATGTTATAGCAGGAGGTGGGACCTCCAGAGCTCCAGAGAGAGAGAGGTGGGGCTGAACAATAAATGATACAGTCCTGGTACAGCAGGGTGAAAGATCCTGCAAATGGAGGTTCGCTCGGTGAAACCGACGCCTGGTGGGTTGGTTGGTAGCAAAATGAGCGATCTTTGAAGATCTACATCTTCTGAAATCTTTTGTCTAGGAGAAACAAGAAAAGAGGAAAGAGAGTTTAGGTAGGCTTCATAGCCTGCTCTGTATCTTAGGCTCCCCACGCATTTCCCATGGAAGGTCGATGTCCTTTCCCTTGCTAGCTTCTCTCCTCACGAGCTCGTTGAGCTGCTTGTTGAGCCGCGTCACGAGCTCGAGAAGGCTGCTCTTGTCACTGCCGTCTTTGGCCGCGGCGGCTAGCGCTTTGGGCGCACAAAGATTGCGCAGTTCCCCCGGATCGTTTGCGAGGTCTTTTATTTATTCGTCGTTGGTTGTGGCGGCGATTGTTGGGTGTTGGGGAAAGAGCAAATAGGAGGCGTGAGTCGGATGATAT
>JACLAD010004533.1_pt1 | contig 14872 bp, 13 predicted proteins | sample 8027901 | NCBI WGS metagenome assembly JACLAD01 (sample SAMN15725071, study PRJNA655200) | protist metagenome | isolation source: fluorescence activated cell sorting (FACS) single amplified genomes of... | place: Spain: Blaines Bay Microbial Observatory, Mediterranean Sea | collected 2016-07-05 | reverse complement strand
GTATAAGTATTATCATTAGTATTAGCGATTATGTAGTTATTCAAATATGAAACGAAAATTAGTATTAGTATTAGTATTAGCATTAGTATCAAGTACTAGAAAAAAAGGAGAAGAAGAAGAAGAAGAAGAAGAAGAAGAAGAAGAAGAAGAAGACCAGAAGAAGCAGAAGACACCAAATTTGAAAATTAGTGATTTTGAAATTTAAATCATCACCAACTTTTTACAACAAATTAGCTACCGAATTATCTAGCTACCTACTTTCTATAGGGTAGTACTGTAGATCTAGTCCAGGTTTTAAAATTGAAATAGAGGTATTTTGATACAGTATGTAGTTTGAAGTTTGAAGTAGTTGCTACTTCTAGTTCTAGTTCTAGTTACACCTGGACTAGGTCTACAGTACTACCCTATAGAAAGTAGGTAGCTAGATAATTCGGTAGCTAATTTGTTGTAAAAAGTTGGTGATGATTTAAATTTTAAAATCATTAATTTTCAAAGTTGGTGTCTTCTGCTTCTTCTGGTCTTCTTCTTCTTCTCCTTTTTTTCTTCCTCTTCTTCTTCTTCTTCTCCTCCTGTCTTACACGTTACCGATACCGGTACTTGTTACACAGTTACTGTTACTGTTACTGTTACTGTTACCTGTTACACTTACACTTACACTTACACAGCTTTCAGTCTTTTCAGTTTCAGGAGGAGTTAGATGAGCGAGATTTTTGATGACGTCGATGTCGATCTTACCACATTTCATTAGATTCCGTGGCTATTTGGTTTCAAAGTATGACAATAATCATATGGCTAAAGATTATTATTTCATCATCTGAACATTTCATCAGCATATAAAATATAATAATAATGATAAAATAATAATATAATCCAAACCTAGAAGTAGAAGTAGAAGTAGGTGATGCCTATTGTTATCATTATTAGGTTAAAAATGAGATTTAATTCATCAACGAAAAAATGCAAGCACTAATTATCAACGCTTGACATCCATCCAGATGCTTCTCGTTCTTTCTGCACTTCTACTCCTACCTTTCACCGGAAGGCCCACGAAAGATGCCCTCTTTTTCCCACTGGAAGCTACTGTACTCCTCATTCCTCTGTTCTCAACCAACTTCGAGTTTGAAAAGGAAGATATCAGCGTGTCTAATATGTCTGCTTGTCCCATATTCCTTGTGAGATGCTCTAATACCTTATCTCTACCAATTAGCCCAATTACAAGCTTCAATGCCTTCTCCTTATCCCTCTTCGCCTTTACCAATAGTTGTTCCAACTCCTTCTCTCGCTTTAACTCAACTTCTTGCACTTTTTTCGATGTTCCACTTCTGCCTACTTCATTACTATCTGCCCGAAACTGTAACTGTTTTTTCTCTCTGTGAAGTTCCACTAGACTTATCTTTAGTGCCTCATTTTCTTTCTGGCTTGCCTTCAAACTCTTGCGTAATTCTTCGATCTCATCTTCCATAGACTTATAGGATCGACGAGTGGGAGAGTCTAACATAGTGGAGGGCCGCCGATTATTCATGCTAATCCTTCGTTCGGTTTCAGGGCTCAAGTTGCTGACACCCTCTATCACTTTGTTTACCTCCGTATGTCCATTTTGAGCTACATCATTTACAGGCTTCTTACTCTCACTGCCCAGTGGTCTTTGGTCTTGACCTTCACTTTCATCAGAGGAAGAAGTATCAGACTCCTCATCCATGGCGTGCATAGCATTGGATTGTGGAGGCTTCACTGACTCTGTTTGTACCAGCGATGGGGGAGGCGGAGGAGGTACGGGATGTGCCTGCGAAGACATGTTTGTGAACCCCTCTGCCTGAGCTTTCTCTCTCTCAGAACAAATCTAGCAAAAACAATATCTAAATGGAAGAAGGCAGTAAGAACAAACGGCAAGGAAAGATAGAGGCTAAATATCCCCTTCAAACCACTGTTCAATTTGTACTTGTTGTGTAACAGCCAAGCGCCTGAGGTTGGTAGCCTGCCCTCATTCTGGTTAAAATAAATCGCTGAAAGGACTGCTATGCTTGTTGACCGGCAGCATAGGATAGGAGGATAGGAGAGGAGGAGGATGTTCCATCATATTCACATCATATTCACATATATATGGAAAAAGTAGAATAGAAAATATGAGGATATCCATGGATATTTTGGATTTCATATGAGATTTCTATTTCATATTTTCATGATGAAGTAAGAAGTGTGAAAGTGTGTAGTATAGTATGCCGGGCCATCATATATTGGATATGCCATCGCCATGTGAACACATGTATAAAATGGGTATTTCGAAGGTATGTATGTATTTGATTCACATGTTCATTCATAAATCATCGATCGCATCATTCATCGAGATCACTTGTCCTTTGCCGTGTTCTTCAATATAGATATTTTCATCCCAAAAGATGCCACCTCACGGACCTGGTACTTACTTCTGCGCCTTGTGCCTTTCTTTCTCTCCGCATTTACTCCATCTTCACTCCGGCTAACTTCTTATGCCCCTTCTCCTTGCTCAAGTTTCCTCCTCTCTCGCTCCTCTCTCCTCAACTCCCATATCGCTTCTTTACCTGTATTCTCTTTTGTCTTTCAGGTTTCAGTGGGGCCTGTCACTCGCATGACGCAGAATTTCCTGAGGATGATTGGAACCTCTACTCGCAGATAGACCCAGCCCAAACTACAGCTCTGAACGTAACGAGACCATCTGATGCTGTTGGCATTTTCAAACCGTATGTTAGGAGACTGGAAGAAGAACCAGCTCTTATTTCTGATGGTGATCCTGAAATCGTCATCCTCGTCACATTCAAATCACCGATTAAGCTTCGCAAGATAATGGTTGTAGGAGGAGGTGACCCAATGGTGAATCATCCAAGACAGCTAAAGTGTTATGTAAATCAAACGAATTTTGACTTTTCTTCTACTACTACCGTCACTCCTGGCCAGGAATTCAATCTGGTCATCAATGATGAGGGCACCATAGAACTGTTGGGGCGAATACATGTGTTTACCAATGTCAATAGTATAGCATTCTACTTTCCCTCAAATCACGGTGGAGTAGATCAAACTATAATCAAGTATATTGGACTTCAAGGAGAGCACACTCATTACCGCCGGGAGGCAGTACATACTGAGTATGAGTTATTGTGTTCAGGACAAGACAGTATAGAAAACTTAGGAGAACATAGTGCACACAATCATGAGCATTCGCATGGTCATGGACATGATCACGATCACTCACATTAATTTGGCTCCTCTCTCACCAGCAGATCTTGATATCAATGAACTCTAAGTAAGAATATGGCTACTTATCTAATTCTAATTATATTTTCGGAATACATGTTGTACCATGAAATGTACCTTTTGTGTAAAGCATTAAGTAAGCTCATTGTAGGGGACGAGCTTTATTATTATTATTACTATTTATTATTATTATTATTATTATATCCCAATGCTGATAGCTGATAGTGATAATGATAGTTGATACTTCTAGTTGATAGATGGGTTATACGTTATACGTTATACATATAATTATAATGTATTTTTACTTATTTTTTGCATGCTCCAAACTCCAAAGAGAACCTAGTAAAAAACACGCACACGCACAGCGCACAGCACCACGTACACACGTAAAGGGTGTTAGTGTTAGATTTAGATTCGGCGTATATCATGTAAATTTCACGGTTCACATGTATAATCATGTAATCATGTAATCATGTAATCATGTAATCATGTAATTTAAATTCAGTATTAGTACCTAACTACAAATACAAACTACTACTACTTACTACTACAAGCTAGAGGCTACAAGTGGTACAAGTACTTTATATTGTTTCATAGTTTCATAGCTAGAGCTAGAGAACATATAAAAAATAATCACGATACAGTGTAGGTTGTAGGTTGTAAGTACAGGTACAGAAATACAAACACCTAGCACTAGCACAGTAGAAGTGAAGTAGAAGTAAAAGTACAACCTACCTAAAGTTTCAGGTAGTTAGGTAAAGGTAAAGGTAAAGGTACTTCGAAGTAAAAACTAAAACACTACCGTTACCGTGTACCGTGCGGGTAGGTAAGTTACCGTCATAGAAGTATAACATGCAACATATGACATATGATGATAGTAATATGTGTTTTGTGAAATGTACGAGGAATATACTACCTAAATCATCATATGCCACTAAATACTAAATAAACAAATAAACACGGATAAGGTCGTAATGGTAAATCGTCAAACCATTAGGTCTGAATTACTCTCTATTGCAAAATGGACAACTCAATATTATCACATATCTCATCCAACTCCTCTCTTTCGCCTACTAGAAAATCGTGACGGTAGTAATAATAATATTTGTTTTGATGTATCATTATGGTTTTTAGAAAATTGTCTTTCTCAGTGGTTATGCTGTTATTCAAATATTCAATTAGTTTGTGAAAACCAGTTTAATATTTATACTAATCGTAGTGTGTAGCTAATATACAGAAGTAATATACCTAATATACTGATGATAATACTAGTACCAATATTACATAGCTGAACTATGATATGAAACTAATTAACACAGATTAGGTCGTAACGGTAAATCTTCTTACCATTACGACTAGGTAGGTATGTACAGGTACCTACTACTACCATCACCATTACCCTTACCATCTGTACACATGTACATGTATCAGTACCCAGTACCCAGTGCCCGGTACCACGTACCACGTACCACCTGCAGTAGGTACTGTAGGTAGGTAGGTACTTTGAAGTATGTAGGTACAGCAGGTCAGTAGGTGCTGTGAAATGTAAAAGTAAAAGTACTTCTACCTTTGGTAGGTACTACAGTATTTGTATTTGGGATTTTCTCTTATTACTCTTTTACTTTTAGCTCTTGGAGCTCTTAGGTACTCTTACTTCTTCGTTGTCTTTTCTAGGTACTTTTCTAGTTCTAGTTTGCTTCATATTATACTAGTACTGAAGTAGCTACTTGTAGCTTGTAGATTTGAAGTACGTTATTATGCACTGCTACTGCTACTGCTACTAGTACTAGGGTGCTACTTGCTACTGGACTAAGTAGGTACTACTAGGTACTAGGTACTAGACTACTCCTGTACTTATACTTCTTACTATTACTACAAGTAGGTACAGTACTACCACTACTGTAGGTTGTGGGTTCTACATACCTAGAAGTAGATAATACTCTTTGTCCAACCAACACTAACAGCACTGGCAATACAACTTCATCGTCTAGTTCTACTCAAATACTCAATGCGTCTTCTCTTCTGATCTAGTCGGAGTTTCAATTTGTCCCTGAAATGTCTGTCTTTTACTCCTACCATTGTTTTTCCCTCTATGAACAAATTTGTACCACACACAAAATTTTGAGTAAACAAATTCTTGTCGTTATAGCTATCCACAAAAACTGGAGATACTTTCCGCTCTTCTACAGCACTCTCGTTTAATTCAGCTTTCTTTGAGCTCAGTGCCTGTAGCATACTAAGAACGTCGAAAGTATCCTCGTACAATTTCATCGACTCGAGAACTTCGACTTTGACCAACAGCACCAACACTTCATCATACCAGTGCAGTGATCCATCCGAGAGTTGTAGCGCATAGTTACATAAATCTAGTGCACTAGAATCAATTAGTAAGCTGATAGTCCCGTTAAATACACCACCAGCAACACAAGCGCTTGACGATATGCAAACTGAAGAGGCATGAAATCTTTTTAAACGGCATGTAATACTATTCACGATGCAACAGATTTTCATAGCATTTAAATACTTATCTGAATGTATCTGTGTTTTGATCATCTCGTCCGTCGGGAGAGATCTCTCCTCCTGTCTACTTACATAAACATTTATCATAGCTATAGCAATGATGAATTTAGCTTCAGCTGAATGGTACATTTGCTCAGAAAACAAAATTTGGGCTTCATAGTATATTTTTCGAATCCATTCTAGGAACTCATTTGAGTCGCTGAATGACATATACAGTTCTTCCATTGTGGTACCATTACTATTTTCTTCAAGATGATCTTCGATGAAACCCTTCAAATATTTGATATCCACAGGACAGCTGCCCAATCTTTCAATTTTAATCCTTTGAGGGTCTACCGACTCTAATTTCCTAAAGTACTTTACTTCTCTAATAAATAAGGATGTTAGAACATCGATGTCAGTTTTCAGTCTATCCCTCCAGGATAGTTTGGTTGAAGTGCCATCCAAAGAATCATTTGATAAAGGAAGAAAATTCGCATAACTTCTGCTCTCAAGCTCATCTACATATACAAGTAACACATCTAGACCTGGGAAGTCTTCCAATAATGCACTCGCCTGCCTGAAATGAACTCGTGCTAGATACGGATTTCCTATCATGGCGAATGCACCTCCTCGAATGACCCACATCATAACATCATCAGTCTCGATCAACTGTCTATTATTCGCGGTCCTATTTGTTTGAGCTTCGCTCTCTCGTAGCTTTATGGCACACCTAGACAGCTCTATGGCAGCAGCCAAGTCACCTTTGTTGAAGGCAAGCTGAGCTACTAAAGTTACAGTAACCACCCGCAGTTTCGATAGGGACAACACAGTGCTGTCAAAGGATGAAGTACTAGAATCATAGTCTACTCGTTGGCTACCTATCACTACTTGAGGAGGAAAGACAGTATCACAGTTTGAGCAACATGACGAAGAAGAAGAGGAGGAAGAAGATGTGCCAGGCAATAACTTTACGGGAAGATTTGGCACAGCTGTTGTACCACATTCTAGACAAGATGCAAAATCATCGGACTGAGGGGGGAATTCATTTCTAGCATCATCGACATGCATTAATTCTTTACTGTCTAAAAGAAATTTGTTTACCTCTGATATCATTAATATAGCTTCACACCCAACAGCATATCCTTTGAAGTAATTACAATCTTCAGCATACTGGTTTAAGGTTTGTACTAGACGAATTACCTCTGTTATAGTGTTAGATACTGCAATCATTCTATCAGACCAACTACTCACATCAAATCCTGTGGTATCGAATATGGTGCTCCTCAACGAGGTGCCCTCGATGACAGGGTCATCTGCTTTGATATTGGGACCACCTGAGTTCTTGCCCATATACTCATCACTATTACTGGTAGCATCAGCACCTTTTGTTTCTCCAACTTCACCGAAGAATGCCACCTGTTCAGGTGATGGGTTTTTGGGCATCCCTTCTCTGTGCAAACACAAACCTTCGCTATGACATACCTTGCAAGTCTCTTTATACATGTGATGAAATCCAGGGAACTTCTTCGCTTTAAGTAGAGCTTTCACTGCATTATTCAAGTACTCTAGTTCCTCATCGTCTCTCTTCTTCCATGAGTCGCTCTGTGCCTTCTCTTGTCTCTCCTTCTCTGCGGCAAGTGTGGCATTGGTACTCTTCACCTGTTGCCTCTGAAACTCCTCGACTTTGCCCTTCCGCTCTATTTCCTCCAGCTCCTCATCTACATCAAACTTCTCCCACTTTGAATAGTTGGTGTTCATATCATACCATCAAAACGAGGAGATGAGTGAAATCAAAAAGGCTCTAGATCTTCGAGTCTGTGCAGTGTCTTTTGCTGGTGGCTTGTGTTCTGTATCTAAGCTGGCATTGTACCACACGACGATGAAAGCAGAGAAGCAGAGAAGCAGAGAAGAGGAAAATAAAGCACAGAAGAACTCCTAGTTGTGAGAAGAATGAAGTGGACGTCCTACACGAAATCACTTACACTCACTCACATGCATTATCCACATCGGCCGATACTTCTATCTACACCCTCATCGAACGATCTCAGCCTTCCTATCTCCGCGTCGATATCCCTGCTGTGTCATGTCGGTCGAGGAGGTATGCCGTCAAGACTCTGGAGCGGGCAAATTGAAGAGGCCCATATATATATATAGTACTTACTGTGTTGGATATAATATTATGAACATATGAACATGGAGAAATATGGAGAAATATGGAAAAAATATGGAGAAATTGGAAATCCAAAATATGAAAAAATATGGAGAAATATGAAAATACAAAGAGAAAAAGAGGGAAAAGAAGGAAGGTACAGGTATCCTAGAGCTATGGCATGGATGGGTGTGTTCCTGTTTTTGCAAAGGTATTTTCGTATTGGATTGAGCATCTAGCTAGTTGCAGATGATGATTTTGCTGCATTTGAATTGAAGCACTTCAGATATATACTTTTCATTAAACTCCACGACGTTGCGCCCACATCGCTTCGCATACGCTTTCACAGTGTACTAAACCATGGTATGTAAGTGCATGTGAGTTTGTACGTTTGTGTTTCTCTGCACTCCTCCACTACATCTCAGTACAACGCACAAGCCTGACTATCATGTGTTTTTTTACACATAATGTACTAAACACACCCCTTCTTCAAACTAGCATCACCCTGCCATAGGATCACCACTTCCTTCAAACACTCCATCCAAACGCAAAGGTGTTAGTTCTGACAGCGGTGGGGGGAAAGCAGATGAAGAATCGGCTCCGAAGTTATGGGGTGGGAGATTCACTGGTAAGACGGACCCAGTTATGGAGAAGTTCAACAACAGCATTGGCTATGATAAAACCATGTGGCAAGAGGACATAACAGGTAGTATAGCTTATGCAGACGCCCTTGGAAGATGCAACATTCTTGAGCAAAGGGAAGTAGATAGCATCAAGGCTGGGTTGCTAATGGTGAAAGAAGAGTGGTCCAGTGGAACCTTCGAAATCAAGCCATCTGATGAGGTGGGTGATAATTATTAATATGATACACACGCTTATATTACAGTGCAGCTACACATTTATTATCATGCTAGGATATTCATACAGCAAATGAGCGTAGGCTGACTGAAATCATCGGAAAAGTTGGAGGAAAGCTCCATACTGGCAGGTCCAGAAATGATCAAGTTGCCACTGATGTACGCCTGTGGCTACGAACCAAGATCTCTGATATTGTTGAGAAAATTGCTGATATTATTATGGTATCTACTGACATTGGTGAGAAAAACATCGACATTCTTCAAGCAGGTTATACTCACTTGCAGCCTGCTCAGGTGGTCCGGTTTGCACATTGGCTCATGTCGCACACGGTCCCTCTCACCAGGGATATGGAGAGATTAATTCAGTTACTTGGGCGTGTAAATATATGCCCTTTAGGGAGCGGTGCCCTTGCTGGACACCCATTTGGTATCGATAGAGATAAACTCGCTGCCTCATTGGGTTTCGCAGAGGTCTCTTTAAACTCGCTCGACGCTACCTCTGACAGGGATTTTATTGCCGAGTTCATGAGTTCTGCCAGTCTTCTCATGGTAAAGGATTGCTGTATCATACACAAGTATACACTCTTAAAATCATCGAGGAAATTTATCAATAAATGCAATTATCTCGATTATTTTTGTGATCATCAGGTGCATCTTTCTCAATTTGCTGAAGATGTCATCTTTTTGAATTTCAATAAGTGTCTCAAGATGTCTGATGCCTATTGTACTGGCAGCTCTCTCATGCCGCAAAAGAAAAACCCAGATGCTCTCGAGCTACTGAGAGGTAAAACTGGAAGAATTATTGGTAACTGTAATGGATTTGTGTGTACTTTGAAAGGATTGCCACGCGCCTACAACAAGGATCTTCAAGAAGACAAGGTAGCAACGTTTCTTTTGATTTTATTAGGTCTCTTCAGATTCAAGTCTGTGGTAAAAATTTTGACTCAAATTTTATTTTTATTTGGTACTGCTGAAAGGAACCGATGTTCGACACGGTGTCTACTCTCCAAGATTGTTTGTTGATCACTTTAGGGGTTATTTCAACTATGGAGCCAGAGGAAGATAAACTTCGTGCTCAACTTGTCCCAGAAATGCTTGCAACAGATATTGCAGAATATTTAGTTCGTAAGGGAGTTCCATTTAGAGAAACCCATCATATAGCTGGTGCTGCTGTAAAGATGGCCGAAGAAAAAGGAGTTCCTTTGAACACACTATCTGTCGCAGATTTGAAGGTCTGATCTACTTATCTTCTATATATCTTTCTACACATTTTCCCGTTTAGTGTCTTAAATTTGTTGTGCTTGTGCTCATGATAACCACATATATGTGTAGACTTTGCATCCTAACTTTGCCGAGGATGTCTCAACTATCTGGAGTTATGAAAATAGCGCAGAGTCTCGGAGCTCTGCCGGTGGTACTTCTAAAGCCAGTGTTCTGAAGCAAATAGAAATGATCCGCGAAAAGACAATGAATATGAGAGCAAGTAAGGAAATGACCGTTGGAAGTGGGGATTGTCAGCCTTCAAAGAAGCAGAGGTTCACACAAAATATCATCTGGAATTAATCGTCAGGCATTTCTCCAGATGTCGTAAATCGTAAATCGTGGGAATATCAGTAAAAGCAAATTAAATCACGTTTCTCGAAGCTTATTAAAGCACGTGGCCAATTATTTATTAGAAATATTATCATTTATTTCTCGAATAAGAATTGCAAAAAATGTTTTAAAAAGATACACTATTTTTTCTTTTTTGTAATTACTTTTACTTTAGCTTGGTTTGCCTCTTTTCTTTTTTCCAATTAATGTCCGACATCTAAAGGTACTTAGGTATTAGTATTAGTATTAGTATTAGTATTAGTATTAGTATTAGTATTAGTATTAGGTACTTTACTCTTTACTGGCTGTGCTACTTACTATCTTACTATCACTATCACTATCGCTCACTATCACTATCACTTATCACTATCACTATCACTATCAGCCACTACCACTACCACTATCACCTATCACTATCATCTATCATCCAATTACCAATTATACATTCTGATTAATTGTTGTAGCTGCAAGAACTGCAAGTACAAAGTACAAGTTGTACTTCTAGCTTCTAGTTGTAGTTGTAGGTACTACTTGAAATAGTACTAGTACTAAGTACAAAAGTGAAAGTAAACTTGAATATTGGCGACGCGATTATTACAACCTTCTACTTCCGCGAACTTACAGAAGCCCCCCCCCCCTCGCAAATAAGACAGTGCAAGTGGGCAGCAAATCACAATACTCCTTGACTGCGTACACCTAATGCGCCTGCTTTTCGTTTTTTTGTGCCTTCTGCCGAAGTATCTATATTCGACACCATGCGTTTATCCACAGGCTCTACTGTAGATGACTTGCTCTGAGTAGCAGCCATCCAACTCATCGTGTATTGAAGATCAGAGGATGCACCTAAAGAGTGCACTCTACTTGCAGCATCAGCCACAGCCACAGCCGCTTTGTCTAACGCAGACATTCTTGAAGGAGAAGTTATTGGCGCGGTCTTATTTATCTTCAATTCCTCCTCCGAATGAGATGAATCCCTTTCTTTGTCAGAAGAACCTAAGGATGTTGTTCCTGATATGGTCCTCGGGAAAAGGCGGGAATTGATCATTAAATCATTGGTTTCTGGAATCATTGGCCTATCCTCTACACTGACATATCTACAACCTTCCATGACACTACTTGAGCTTCCATCTCCAGACTCCTCAGCTGCATCTGCAGCTAAATCCAAATTCGATATCTCCTCAGCTTGTAGCTTTTGTGCCTGGTAGTTCAGCCCACGAACGGCATCTATGAACAATCTTTCTTCCTCCTGAATTAGAGCAAAGTTTTGTATACCTTGAATATCATTAAACAGTTGTTCTACTGATTCTAGCAGTTTTTGAACGAACGGAAAATGCGTGAAATTTTTCTTGCTAAGAACATTTTTTAAATAAGCCTCTCTGGTGGTATATCCTGTGAGTTTGTCATGCTTCTTTAAGATCTTGCTAAACCCACAATAATTCATTATGGCATAGTTTTCCAAAAGAAGGACATCCTTATAGAATTTTACGCAAGCTGAGAGTAATCGAGTCCAGCTGTTCCTGTCAAACCTACTTTCCCCACTCTGCATACGAAGGGACAAGAAGAAGTGCATACGAAGTGCATAAGAAGAGCACAGTTATAAGAGATTAGATATTCGAAATGTACTTGCTTTGAATATATAAAATGTATGGACAAAAGCTGCGTGTGCATGGGTATGTACCTCGCAGTCCTTCAATAAATTATAGGACTCCTGGATTCGCTGATGTCTAATTCTGTATAGTTGCTCGGACAAACCGAAGAAATCAGAGGTCTTTTTTAATTCACATTTCAGTACCTGGAAGAATTCTACTTCAGAAGCACTTTTAGAAAGTTGTTGGGGGTCCTTCACTTCCTGGTTCCTTTCTGTATCCATTTTACGTCCACCTTGCTCTAAAACGATGTCGTTAATTTTCTTCTTCAGGAATTTGTAATTCATCCAGTATGGACCCCACTCAGGATCAGACAACTCAACCACGCGGAATAAATTCTTACAAAATTTCATATCTTTCGATTACCTGACTTTTCCTGTCGGACGAACTTGAATCGTCTGGGACAGCACTACCTATTTACAGCTATAAGGTTGGGAAAGAGTTCTGTTTGGTGCTCCGTGCAAGAGTGAACAAGCGACGACGAACAATGTAAAGAAATGCCCAGCTTCTAAATGATTCACTTTACTACCTTCAAGTGCTAATATTGTACCATTCCAGCCTCCTCTACTTGAGAGGGGAATTGAAGGAAAGTTACTCCTTTTCTTTCGTCACTTAAGTTTTGATTTCTTGACTGTTGTTCACTTCACATACTCCTTCAACAAGATATTCCATATATTCATATACCCACGATATTTTCAGAATCTATGTTTTTGTTCACATTCAAAAATGAGAGAGGGATACCAGAAATTCCAGAACTCCAAACTCCTGAACTGAATTTTTTTGTGCTCATTTTTTTACGGAGAGCAAAATAAAATTCATTCAATCTCAAAAAACAAGCCCTTTACTTTATATGTGTGTAGTATATTTCTATATGGAGGATCCATACTTACATTGATAGACATATTATATGACATGCCATCCACAGCAGCAGAGGCCAGAGAGATAGAGTTGTTCCACACCCAATACAGTGCTCGTAATGGACGACACGAGAACAATCCCTACCTATCATTACAATCACGAGGGCGGCTGTTGGTGTTCCTTATCGTTTTCAGTATGAAGAACGTAGAGGATGAGAACAACCAGCAGACTGCTTCACCTGTAAATCCTGCGGATGTGACCAAGGCCAATAGCTGCACCATTATCATCACTGACCCACCCACGGGTGTTGAGTTAGGGATCGATTGTATGCATTACGAGACTGGACCCAATTTTAGAGGTTTCTGTCAAGTGCCCGAGGGATTGCATTTCATATATCACTCAACTGGTATGGGTTCTCGTCAAGGGTTTTTCTTGGATTGCAGGAAAGGAGAAATCATTATTCTTCGATGGGACAAAGGTAATGAGGAAATTTCTCTTGAACATGACTTACCTGAGGGTGCACTTCAAGCACTTCATCTTGCTATATGTAATGGTGAACTAGACAAGCAACTAGGTCCTTATCCGTACACTCAATTACATCTTTGGAACAATGTGTCTGGTCTGATGACAGCAAGAGTGCTAGAGCGAGCTGACTGCAAGCCCGGCACACCTCTTTACCCTGGAGATGCCGAAGACTTAGATAAGCAAAGGAAAGAGCGTGTTAATCAAACAGCAGTTGTTCCACACTTCGATGGATTAGCTCGTGTGGCAAGATTTGTAAATATTATGGGAATGGACAAGCTTCTAAAATTGAGTTTTGAAACTCCTTCGGAGAAAACCTCCTACTGCATGGAGAAAAGCGCATTATTGGAAAAACTGATTGACGAAGAGTATAATGGTGGATGGGAAGATATGCTCGGTGAAATGCAACTGAGCTTTTTATTCTTTCTGTTGCTATATAGTTACCCTGCATTGGAGCATTGGAAGTATCTTGTACACACCATCTCATTGAGCGAAAGATATTTGTTAGAAAATCCCAAATTCAGCTGCGCTTTTTTCCGTTTATTTTACGAACAACTGAATTTTTCTCCAACAGATTTTTTCGAAACTGAATTATCAAAGGATAACTTTTTAAAACCTGTATTATCAAATCTATTGATTGCAACTGATATCGATTATAGCCATGGCGGAGTGGATGGTGAGAAGAATGCAACTATGTTTGAACACCGAAAAAGGTTTGTAAATTTTATCAGGAAAAAGTTTTCGCTATTTGATAGCGACGTTTCAGCTGAATTTGGTGGGTCCGTGTTTGACTTGATGGATGAGGATTATCCTGTGATTGTTGATACTGTAGATAGTACCATTTCGGGAGTGGGTGCAGAGGGATATAACACAAGAGAATATAGACATGATGATCTGATAAATAACAGTCCAATTAGTGTAGACATGTTTAGTGTACAACAGGATACTATGGCTCCAGAAACAGACGATGAGAAGAAAGTGATGAGTAGACACGAAATCGACATTGGTTTCTACTCTTGGAGATATCCAACATTGTACGGTTCAATGGAAACAGGTGAGGATTTGGAAATGACTGCTACTAGAATCGTTGAAGATAACCAAAATGTACTAGAAGAGATCGAAAGTGCTTTGAACAAAAAAGAGGCCTTACCCTTTGATGACACTACTAAGATGGTCAATGAAGCATACATATTTTTGAGAGATGAGATTGCGAAGAGGCAGCACTAGCACGAGAGTGGATTTTTTTAGTATAATGCTAAGTAGAACGTAGAAGTAGGTAGTAGTAGTAGGACTAAGTACTGGTAGAAAAATAGCATATGAATGTCACACGTCATACTATTGATTACCTGCTATTGGCTTACTTAGGTGCTTTATTAAAAAAGTAGGAGTAGAAATAGAAAATAGAAAGGACGAGTATTTCTTGGTATTGGTATGCACGCGGCATGCACGCCTATGATGCCCATTAGCAAAATAGGCTCGTTAGTACGCCGTTAGGTTAGCAGAGTGCTAATGCTAAT
>JACLAD010005110.1_pt1 | contig 14876 bp, 2 predicted proteins | sample 8027901 | NCBI WGS metagenome assembly JACLAD01 (sample SAMN15725071, study PRJNA655200) | protist metagenome | isolation source: fluorescence activated cell sorting (FACS) single amplified genomes of... | place: Spain: Blaines Bay Microbial Observatory, Mediterranean Sea | collected 2016-07-05 | reverse complement strand
GTGATTGCGAGAGTAAAGTCCGCAGAGCTCGCCATGGTAGATCTTTTGGGTCTATGTGTGCTTTTCCTGAAGACACATTATCAACCCATTGATCAATGACATCCAAAGCACAAACACTATCAGCCTCGTTAAATTCGTACCTTTTCGTCCAACCCATGGGAACATATCTCAATCGTTCGAGGATGATGGCATTCAACCATGCCAGTAAGACATACAGACGTGAGCGTTCCACTGGTGGCTTTTCGAATCTCGTATTTGAAATGTTGGTCTTGAAAAATCTAGATATATTAGCTTTGATACCCGTAGATTCCTCTACATACACTACATCAGAGAGTCTCAAGAGGGAAGATGGAAGTAATGGTGTAATTTCACAGACGAGGAAAAGTCTAAAGGATTCATGTGGTGTCATGGCCAGTAGCCTCTTCTCTAGCTTCTCCAGCCATTCGGTACATAAGTGCGTATTATTCAGAAGCACCCATTGGCCGAGCTTCGCTGCTTGAGATACACATCTATCGGCCTCCGTGTAACCTTCGGCAGATCCCATTGCTACTTGTAACAGCACCTTCGACGACGCTTGGGATAGCGCGTCAATTTTACCTGAAGCATCTTGGCCATGTCCAGCGAGTGAACACAACATAATGGGCGATTTGTTGTTTGAATCCTCAATGGCAATTTCCTTCAAATCGAAATCAGTGAAGTCTCTCCAATTGAAAAAATCACCAAAAACCTTGTGCACAAAGAGATCGAGTACTGGAATCAATCGATCCGGACGAAGGATCTTCAAGATTATTGTCTTGAGCAAAATCACTCTGGTTCCATTGTCAGAATCTTTTTCATGTATCCAATCTTCTGGTACGTTTTCTTCGGGACTCGCAGATGAGATCCAGGCGGACCATTTAGCAGCATTAGTAGTGATATCAGAACTTAGCTTTACGAAAGTTGGGTGCGCTGTCAATGCAACAAGTTTTTCGAGGGCTTTATCATCAACGAAGGTATTATTTTGGAATATTTCCTTGAACTTTGCTGTTGACAAATCGTCGATATTGTTCAATGCAAGAGAATCTCGCAGCAGAATGTCCAATTCTTTGCCTTCTAAGCCTCGAAGATCCTGTGAGATCATGTAAATCATAGATAACCTGGCTGCAAACATTAGTTTGTCATTAAATTGTAATGAAATCAGTACACGTCTAAATATTTCTTTGAAAAATGCAATAGTTAATTCCTGTACACGAGATTTAACCGCCTTGACATCCGTGAACTTGGATGGAGTAAGCGTAGTAGAATTGTTTCCCGCTAAGATTTTGCCACTCAAAACTTGTGCAATTAAATCCAAAAAGAATTGTAAGTTGAATTGATAAAGAAAGCTAACATTGGCAAGTTTTTCAATGCTGAAATACACCGAAGCCATCGATGTAGCCAATGGTTCATAATAAGCTGATATAGCCTTCACTTCATTCATAATTTCTTCTGTCTTCATCACTTCCTTATTCAACTCCTCTGCCTCGCTCTGAATGCTTTCAAGTGTGTTCACAACTGTATCATCGTCTAAAATGGCACCATGAACCGCACTGATTTTGTCCAGTAGAGATTCTTCTAATTCTCGGATTCGAACACTTTGTACTCCCTGCAATTTCAACGCCTCGGTTCTTCGCACGTCAACATCTGATCTCTCTGCTTTCAATATAGCGGATAGAGTCTGAGACTCCAAAGAGTCTGGAGTAACACTAAAATTGACCAATGTAATTCTGGAACATAAATCTGGTGCTAGTCGCACCATAGGATTGCGAGTGACAAGAATCATTACAAACTTGGGAGAAAAGTCAATGTCTTCATTGCCCAATCTGATAAGTGTCCTTCCACCCATTTTTTGTAGTTCTTTGTTCAAAATTGGATTGAGGACAGGATCCACTGTCTCCGCGTCATTTACAAGTAATGGTGTGCCAAATCGAATTGCCGATCCAATAGTTTTCATAAAATTTGGATCCATGAAGGATGTGGTTGTAATTTTCCTCGAGGCATATTTTTGGAGCAAAAAATGTGTAGCCTGTCCTGAAGGATCGACAACTAAAGGAAATCGATTGAAACGTTCCAGCAGAATAGCATTCTGAACTGCCAACTCATCGGATGGTAATCCGAAACTCTTCCATGTCAATAGATCTGCTGGTCTTGATAGATAATGAATCAAATCGAGATCATCACGGAAAGGGATTCCCTGTGCGTACAATATACTCGACCACTCGTCCATCATTTTTTTACGAATCTTATGGTCAAAAATACCACCGTATGTCATAAATGCTGCCGATAAGAGACAGTCTCCGATAAGTGTGGACATTTGATTGTCAAAAGATGTGCTCGTCTCCACCCATCTATCTTTTTCCTTTTCTAGGGACTGGAGTAGGTTTTGTGCACGATCTACTTTTTTTGTGACCGATTTCATCTCAGAGCGAATAGTCTCAGTTTCCCTGATGGCGCTAGCGTACTCAATCTTGTATTGGTCAATTGTAGCTTCCAAAGAGGATACTTGTTCCACTGCCTCCTTTTGCTTTATGATTAAATCCTTCGATTGTTCCTGTAATTTTTCTACCTCATCTCTCAATGGCTTTATCCTACGAAGAATATTAGCATAATTAATTTGGCTTTCCGCCCATCTAAACAGGGGACCACAAGCTTTCGAGGCGCGATCAACACTAGAATGGTCCATCTCTGGATTACTCAAGTATTCATCTTGTATCTTCTTTGCTTGTTTTTGAGTAATTTTCACTGGGTCAAAATTAACAACTTGTGCTATAAAATCATCAGATCTAATGACTTTACGAATCTCCGTCCAGTCTAAATTTTTCTCCCCAATCATAACACACACCATTTCCATGGTCATCCGGACGGGATTTGGTGGCCTCACTAACCCACGTACTTCATCCATCTGAGATTTCTTAATTCCCTGCACAACTTGCTTTGCTGCTTCAAGAGCTGGTTCAGCTTCAGAAAGTTCTTGCTGCACTGCTTTTTTACGATTTTTTATCTCTTCTTCCTGGTTTCTCAGCTCAACAGTAAGATTTTCTGCAACTGTCTTCGCATGCTCTGCTGCATTTTGGTTGTCAACCATTTGGGCTAGTTTTCTGTTAGCCTCGTCATCCTTGGCTTTGAGAATGCTTTCTTTCTGTACCATCTCCTTTCGTAGTTCTCCAACTTGATCAGAAGTCTCCTGCATCTTTTCAAGACCTTGGCGAATGTGAGTCTGTTGATCCTGTAGCATAGATCTCTTCTCTGACTCCAAAGCAATGAATTTATTGATTAAATCTAGGTAATCTCTGGGCGAAAGATAGTGTTGGTGTTGACCAGAGGCCTTTGCGACTGAAATAGTGGTAGATTTCACACCCTCGTGCATACTTACCAGTGCCGCCACTACAGCTTCGAGCAATGAGAGGTCAGTGACATTAGTTGCACCCATAACTAAGGATGTTATCTCATTCGGCTTTGATGGAGGAGTATAGTTAGTAAATCCTGTATCTAGACACTTGGTGAATTCTGAGGCCACTTGAGCCAAAGCTGTTGGAGACCACGTGCCAAACCAATCCACTACACATCGGTTGAATAATGCAGGTGACGTGGTACAACGCTCTTGAAAATCTGAGGAGGCAGGATTCATGGTGAAGATTACATGCAGATTACTTTGTATCGCCTTCGTAAAGCGCCTCCACAACAAATCCTTGTCCATTTCTACAGTCAACCCATCCCTCGCGGAGAATGCATCCCTACATGCAGAAAGCAATTGAGTGAGTTCATCACCCTCAAAAAGACCGGGTACTTCTCCAGAGGCAAGAAGTGCATTCATTCGCTCAAGAAATGCTGATGAAAGCACATTGCTTTCATCAAAAATGAAACAAATCTTTTCTCCATCCACAGCTACTCTGCGCATCAACCCTCTCAAGTCCTCGTCAAATTGTTCAAGGGTGTAGTTTCTATTGGCCTTTATTTGATACACAGATAAGCCGTTGATCCAGGCTACAAATCTGCTAAGGACAGTCTTTCCTACCCCTGCCTCTCCTACTAGCAACATGTGCCCCATAGGATGCCTCAGGACATTATCGATACGTAATACATGCTCCAGTACATCATCGAATACTACCAATGGCACATCCAACTCTTCTTCATAGAACACATTTAATCTTGCCGTTAAGAAGTTGGCAAGATCCTCTCTACCAATATCCTCATATTTCTTTTTCAACCAATTTGTATAGAGCATTGGGCGCTGTAGTGTTTTTTGGAAGTCAATACCCGGGAAGTGTCTCTCTGCTACCTCGTCGACCAATGCATCGCACCAGCGCTTGTCCTCCATAGAAATAAGTCTATCATGGAACAGACGCAGGGCCTCATGAGCCCACAATCTAACCAACTCTTCAAGAGACAACGCATCCATCGGTTCAACTGCTTCGTAAAGTGCTCGAACCCACCTACTAAGTTCTCTCGGAGAGTATATGTATTGTGGGGCGATGTCAGCTGTGAACTTTTTTTGATTCTTCATATAAAACTCTACCATGGCATCAGTTAACGAGCCCACAGAGCCCTTTAGATTGGAATGTAATTTCAGTAATCCAGCATTGAAGCAAGAATAAATTTGCTTTAGAGAAGTTTCAGCTGGATAGTCTACAAGCAATAAAGGCGCATGTCTTAAAAACCTTGATGACATGACAACACGACCAGCATCTGTAGGCGGATTACAAGCACAGATGAACTGAATACGTCGCAAGCGGATCCACTTACCGTCACTACTCCAATATCCACCCTGTTCTACTAGCTGCCTGATAAACATAACAACTCTCTGAGTTCCATACTTATCTCTCTCAGGTAAATTTACTTCGTCACAAAATATAACCAACCATTTAGAATCACTATAAGAGTTACGGTTTGGTTGTATGACGAGTCCCTCAGGGCTATCTATGGTCTCACAATATTGAGTAAATGTTTTTACGATGAGATCTGGAGAGGTTCCTGAAGAAAAGTTCAGAGAAGCTAATACATAGTCAGGGCTGGAATCAATAACTGAAGTCAGTGTCATGGTCTTTCCGCTACCAGGAGGACCACATAAGATCAAAGGTATGTGGCTACCAAGCCATGCCTTCAGAACCTCGACATGCCGAACTGTGTCAACAGTCGTCACCACAGCGTCACTGGCAGTCACCCTATGTGCCTCGATCTCCGTTGACGGAACAGATTTTGCCCACTCTATCCAGGAGCCATCGTCAACATTCACTTGGAGCTCGGCAAGGTTAATGTTTGTAGGAATATCTACGCCGAGATGCTTGACGAGGATGTCTCCAAGTACCTCTCGCTTTTCCCACGTCATGGAACCACCAAATCCCCAGAGCAGCGAAAACATAAGCCACTTGGAGGAAAAATTTTGAAGATGGCTATCAGTCATCGGAAAGTCGGGATTCCCTTCATTGTATTCCAGAATAAGGTATAATCCCCTGGCTAAAAGTGAGTAAAGAGCGCCCAATAATTGACCTTTCGTTGGTTCCATCACATGCTGCTGCTCAAGCGCAAAGTTCAAAACTAATTCCACAACATTGGGGTCCGATGTAAAGAAAGGGAGGATACACTCAACGAAACCACTGGAACTTTTCCCACTTCCCAGAGCCTTCCTTGGTACTGAATCCAAGGCAACATTGTCTCTAAAAGCAATAGCCTGTCTCCTGAGCATATGTAGTTGTTGGCTCAACATCATATCCAGGGTGATAGTACCCTCGGCGAACCACACCATACCACATCTTGATACTGTGGCCAATGTAGCGTGTTCTAAGCTGTCAACTTCCATCATAATCCTCACATTTGGGGGCAACTTTAAACGATCACCGGATGGAAGCGTCAACACTTTGTTGTCATCAAGAACTGAGTTCAAATTTTCGGCCCATTCAGGATCAACATCTCCATCAAATACGATCCAACTTCGACGTACTGTTGTACCACCCCGATTTTGAGTATTATCTATAATCTTTCTTAATATTTTAGTGAAAATTCCGTCAGTCCACTCGAGTGTATTAGGATCTAACGAACCGTAGAGCTTATCTTTTTTAATGGACTTCGGATCGATGATATAGAAATCTCCCTTTATAGTATCTACTCGAGTCAATGCTTTAAGCAGTGTCCTCCACGCAGATGATTTTCCTGATCCTGGTGGTCCCACCATCATAACTCCATGTCGCACATCTAACACCTGCTTCAATTGAAGAATCTTCGTGACAAATTCTGGTTTACATTCCAAGAAATCCTCTGCACAAACATTTTCAATCGCTTCAGTGATCGAAGGTTCCGAAACATCTGGGAGGCTTACGTCAGGAAATACACCAGTCAGTAGAGATGTGAAAAGACCAATATCCTGAGCCACTAATTTGGGTAGAACAGAATTACATGTTGATCTGATCAAAACCTCTTTCTCAACCTCTGCGAGGTCGAATTCTTTATCGAGTAGAGTAGCCAACGTAGTACGTTTGAGTTCACCAGCGCCCATCAATACACTCTTAAGAGCACGAAGTCCAAAATCATAATGACTCTGCATGCTGAGTTGCTCCTCACAGAGTGTAAAAAGCAGCGTAATCTTTCCAGCCAATGATTCTGCTGTCACTATGCCTTGGCTAAATAGCATGACCTGGGTAATCATTCTTCTGTCAGGAGTAGTCATGGCAACAGCTCGGAACAACAATTTAAGATTATCTGGCAGGTTGCTACGACCAGCATATCCAGGATTCATGGTTACAAAAATCCCGACATCCTTATTTAATTTGCACTGACTGCCCATTAGATCGATATGATTAAGTTTTGCCATCAAACCCTTCTGTATTGTAAGGATTTGTTGAGATACTGCTGATAATATTCTTTCCTCGAGACGATTGAATTCATCGAAGCATCCCCAAGCGCCTACTTGACACAAACCAGCAAAAATTCTGCCCATCGCAGCGTAGTCGAAGTTTTCATCACAGTTGAATACTAACACAAATCGCCCTAGCTCAGAGCCTAACATTTTAACACTCTCTGTTTTTCCTGTGCCAGCTGGACCGAAAGGATTACCTCCCATACCAAAATGCAAAGCTTGAGTCAAAGTCAAATAACACCGATCGGTTAATGGAGTTTGCACCAAACGGTCACCTATTCCTAGATATTCGAACCCATAATAAAATTGAGCATTTGATATCTTTATACAGAGTTTTCTCATCAAATTTTTTTCTGAAGGGTTCCAATAAAATCTCAAATGATATAACCACTCAAAATTTGCCTTGGGGCCAACATTAGATGAGACCAATAATCTGGAGACATCCCTCTGGTGGACAATTTCAGTGATAAGTTGTTCACATTTCTTTCTCAAAGCGATGTCCAACTCTTCGAGCACGTACTCACTCAACAATTTCAGTTTATTTTCTAAATGACAGAGCACAGCTTGAAGCGCATCTGTGATTGAAGACGTAGATGCGATGGCTCCCTCCACACCCTCCGACCATGCGATTTGGCACGCCAATAATACGATTTGTGCAGGATAATTTGATACCCAGGTGATCAGAGAATTGATATTTTCAGGAATCGATGTCACAGCCTTCTCTAGAATTTCCGCCAGGGATTTGACCATTTCTGCTTCAACTGCTGCCAACCATTCCTTGACGCCAACTTTAAGGTCAACGCTCTTAGATAGATCAACAACTTCTCCCTCTCGCGATAGCAGTGACACAGCCTCCAAGGCATCCTCATTCTTTGATTCTGTTCCAACTGCATTGACTGCTGCAAACATTTTCATGAAGAAGGGGAAAATTTTAGATTGTTCATTATTGTTGCCGATAATTTCTACCAAATCATCATTGTTGACGAAATAAAAACGTGGGAAAATTTGACGCTGTTTCTCTAAGTACTCACCCAAAGCCTTTTGAACAGCACCCATCGTCGTATCTAATCTTTCGAGTGATCTTTGTAAGTTTTCAATTTGTAGCAAATCTAAAACCCCTGGTTTTACAGAGACTTTCTTCATCAATCCTGTGAATTCATTTTCAACACCTTTAAATCGAGTGTATTGAGCAGGCAATTGAGACTTAATATCCGCGGAACGAAAAATACCTCGTAAGTACAACCATTTTCGTTGTACTTCAACCCATACATCAAAGATAGCTCTCAAATTTGTAAGTCTACTCTCCCAATTCATTGTTTCCTCTTGGAACTCCTGTACGTTTCGGAAGTAAGGGCTTTGCTTCAGAGAAGCTAATGAATTTAAATGGTCCTCCAATATGCCAAAAAGAACATCCCATCCAGTGATGGCTCTAGCGTTATCTCGGATCACAAGTTGAAGTTCAGTCGATTGCCAATATTCACGAGTATCTCGCAAAAATTGCTCTAATGCCAATTCCCCTTGTGCCACCGCTAAAACTTCAGATATCGATTTTTTGTACGCAGTGAGTTTTGTATCCCATAATTTTCCAAGAGTCAGTGATGAATACCCCTCATTTATACTCATGGATTTCAGTAAGGTTCTCCAATGTCTTTCCTTTAAGGCCTCGGAACATAATTCTCTGAGAATGCTCTGCAAGCCAACACTTTCTGACAAACTCCTGGAGAATGTTTGTACACATGCATATGATCTCAATCGCGAGGGCACTGTTTTCACCTCCTCTTGAATTTCTTCTATTTGCTTGCGGATCTTTGCTGGCACCAATCCTTTCATTGGTGAAGAGCGGAGATTCTCAAACTTTTCTCGCGCAGGGGCAATAGATTGCCATGCATCTCTCAACCCATCTATTTCCTCGATATATTCACCGATCTTATTATTTGGCAAAAAGTGAATCCCTAGTGCTGCTTTTGCCCCCCAAACTCGCTGTACAGATTCTGAAATCTTGCGAGCCTTCTCGCTGAAGGTCGCAAGAATGTTCAATGCATCTGAGGCGTTTGTTTTGCCATCCACAGGTCGTTGTGATTCCCATGATGATATAAACTCGGTTAGCGTAGAAGTAATTGATTCATCCTCTTCATTTATTTTTTGTTGAAGTAACGGAAGTTGTGATTCCATGGATACGGTTCTCCTTGTCAGCACCTGCAACAAGTCAGACAGTACCCCAGAAACATTACTAGCTCGTACCCAATCCCCCGGGAGTTTGTATCTTTGCTTTAACAGGAGTTTTTCCGATGATTCCAGATCTGAAACAAGTTGTTTTGTCTCGTCTATAGACTTGTTAGTCTTAAGAATAAATTCAACACCAGCTATCACATCTTTCGTAGGCCCCTCAAGGTACACGCTTTCTAGGCGACTTTTCGATTTCATTAATTCAGAGTATGTTGTTTTGATCTCTTCGCCGAGTATTATTGCAAATTTTACCTGCATATCCTTCTGCCAAATATCATACTTCAAGTTTATTTTATTTTGAACTTGACGATAGTTGATGACTATCGGGCCGAAAATTTTCTCTTCATCGGAGCTTTCTATCGTTGATCTAGCCGCTTTGATTTCAGTCACAAGCTGTTGCCACTTACTTATGCTTCTTCCTACTTTTTCAACTATGGTATCTACGGAAACATCCCATAGCGCCTGGTATTGTAGCCACTTTTGGGTGTACTCGTTAGCTTTATTGAGATGATCTTCAATCACACAATAAGCCTTCTTTAGCACTGACCTATCCACTGACTCCAATGCACTAGAGTAATCTACCGGTCCAATGGATAAATTTCCAAATACGATATTGCCCCTTCCACTTACGATCCTCGGTAAGGTACTGGCTACAGAAATATACATGTGAAAGTTATTGAGCCATTCCACTCTAGCTTGTTCTATAGGTGGGGATAGAGACAGTACTTGACTAGACAAGGCAATTTCATGCACCGTTTGATATAATTCTATATTACTTCTTGACGTATCTATGCCAATAAAAGCCCGCATCCACAATTCAATAGCATCCTTTATTCGATTGCAAATTATTCCTTCGATTTTTTTGTCCAATTTATCCACCCAAACTGACATATTTGCGAAATTTTTCCTCTGCATTTCATCCACAACTAGTTGGAGAGATGTGACGACTTCCTCCATAGTACCTCGATCATACACAGTTGTGTCCAGTTGCTTCAGTAAGTGATCCACCCGGCCCGTTTTCTCCTGCAGATCATATACGCGATCTTGAAATTCATTCACTCGACTCGATAATCTGGACACCCAATCATTGAGATCTGGTGAATCCCATTTCACCCACCTCTGTGTCTTTTTCGTACCACCCATAGCTTCATTGACCACTTCGCGAACTGGTTCTACATATGAAATCAACAGTATAGCATTTTCCTCGGAAATATTATTTTTTCCAATCGTGAAAGCAGCTATGGCAGCTTGGACCGCTACAGCCACAGGATATCTTGTGTAGGCTTCCTTGGCCACGCTGCGGATGGAAGCAGGAATGTTAGTGTTGGAATTTGACATGGTAGGCAAGAGCCAATCTAAATACCGAACTTCTTTGAACAGTTCGACGTGATTCTGCTCAAAATTGACACGTATAATTTTTTGCATTGTAACAGGATCTTCGTCAACTAGGAGAATAAATTCTTTCAATCTATTATACGATCGATAATCAGCTCGCAATTGCTCCTCTCTCCATGATTTATATAACCTTTCAGGGTCCAAATATCCACGTAATTCATCACACACCTCTTTGAGCTGTTTGCCCTCAAAGTGTTCCTCCCATCCAGCTCCTAGAACATCTTCCATGCGTTTCATCAGAGTGCTCAATTGATTCTCAATCTGTCTTGCCCACACGATGCGACCGCTTAAAGGTGGTATTCCTCGCAGCTGTGCAGTAGCGCGTTCTTGCGACTCTTCGTATCTAAACTTGAACTTATCCTTCAACTTTTTGACATCTTCTCTCACATTCTTCACTAAGGTGTTACGAAATGAATTGACAGCATGTCTAATAGCTGTTCTGAAAAATAATGGGTTGAAAGTGGCAAAAACCCTGAACATTTCGTCAGCGCTAGTGGCAGCATCGAGGCGATCAGATAACAACCGGGTAATTCGCTCCTCAGTCTTCTCGAGTCTCTTTTCATAAAGCTGGTGGCTTAAGGACCAGGCACTATCTCCTTCTGTCGAAATGTCCAAAGGGTCGTTGTTGTTTCTAAGGAAGATTTTATATGCTTCACTCAACTCTATTGATATTTCATTATCATGGTCAGATAGAACGATCGAAAGAACATCGACAAGCTTCTCATGTTGCTCGCGGAAATCCATCAACAATTTGAGGCGTGATCGAAGTTTGGCAAAATCAAGTTGTGTTGTCTTCACTTTCTCGTGTCGACGTTTTGACACATCTGCAAATACTTGTCGCTGGACGGCATATTGATTATCCCATGCCATAAAAACTTGATTCACGTCTTCCATGCATTTTTTAAAGGCAGTCATGGGTACCTGCATAAAGCTACTATCCCGAAGAATTCCTGTGATTTTGTCATGTGTTATTCCACCTAATACTTCTAATAATCGAACAGCCCGGGAAAGATCATAATTAGAATGTCTTAGTTTTGAAAAATGGCCCAAGCAGGCACCAATGGACCTGGAGAACTGCGGATGTAATGAAGTCGTAGCCATCAAATCTTCAATCGGAAAGTCTCTCAGAAAGGCGATAGATACATCAACTAGTTCAATTGCTTTATCTAGATCTATTTCGCTCTCTTTTATAAGTTGTTCCGAAACCCTGTTAGTCTTTTTTAAGACCAATTTCGTCAACAATGCAGGAGCATCATCTAACTGTGCTTTCGTGTCAGCCATTTTTTTACCAAGATCTTTCCATAAGCTCACCTCTTTTTCTGCTGTTCCAGGAAAAGAGCTGTTCATTAAATTCACTTGTTTCTTTATTTCAGATGGCCAAACTTTTGCGGCCATGTTCACCTCGCTCTGAAATGATTCATCAACGATTGCATTTAGCCCCAGATCTTTGAAGAACTGATCCACCTGCGAAGCATTGTATTTCTCTATGTGACCCTTCAATACGACAGCAGATGTCGTAGCTGCTGGAGCTTGCAAGGAAGTAGGAATTTGGAGATGTGCAACAGGTATTTCTGTCCCTCTGTAACACTGATCGAAGGCGACCTCTACATCACGCACCTTGCGCTGCAGGTTTCCGATGTTCTCTATTTCGGTGGTATTTTCAACGGTATTCTCTTTTGATCCATCCACTCCAGTGTCCTCTTGTGTTCTCATCATTGCCCGCGTTAGAGGGGTAAATGAATGCTTTATATGCTGCAACAAACATGGTATGGTGGACTTCGAAGATGCGTTCGGATTTTCTTCGTCCTCACTGCTATCACTGCTGAGCAGTGTCATTACCTGCAATTGTTTATTGATATGCCTACTACCATCTATAGTAGTTGCCTTGGTCTTAATGAATGCCACAGCAGATGTGCTTTCCGGGGAAATTTGTGGCCGAAGGGAGAAGCTAAGTTTGCACTGGGAATCTAAGAAGAAGAAGAAGAAGAAGAAGAAGAAGGCAGCAATGAGGGGGAGCATATCATATACAGCTAGAAGTATGTGGTAGAATATTAAGAAAGGATGCACAGACCTGCCCCGCATAAACAGGACTCGACATACAAGGCCTCATTCTCCGCTGATGAGCAAAACTTGTTGAGGCAGTCTCTAGCTGCTTGATTTGACAGATCTTCATCCACATTGTTGCCGTTGAGTGTGAGCAAAGAAGGAAGAATTGTAGACAGATAAGTCTGCAGAGATAGAAGAGATGCAGTAGAGGTCTGAGGGTTCTCCATGTTGACCTCTCCAGAAGCGTCCACCTTTCGAATATTCAAAATGTGGCAAGGGGTATGGTTGTAGGAGATCAGATATTATGCGCCTTGTTTGCTCCGTCAAAATGGGGCGCTCGGCGATTTTTTGGAATTTTAGCACGAGGTGATTTATTGTGATATGTCCTGACCTACCACTTTAGGAAAGTGGAGCCGGACTACCGTCGCGGTACCTAATAAGTAAGTACCTAATTACACACTGCGAGATGTGGTTGGGTTCTTATTTCGTGCATGCATGCAATATGGGTTCAGGCAGAGGTCACTACCTAGCAAGTACAGGTCGAAAGATTGTTTGCACGCAGTACAGGTATAAAGACAGGGAAGGTGCATAATTCCTAGGAGCTGGACCATGATCGAAGAGAAATTCATCAATGATACGGCAAAGGATATCAATTTACCTCCGCTTTCTCCTGATGTGACCAGCTTGCTGTCACCCGTGATTGAACTGGAAATAAAGAAAGTAATACAGCAAGCCGAAAAGTTCAGATGGCATGGTAATTCGATGCGTTTATCTGTGGATCACATAAATTATGCATTGGAATTAAGTGGAGTAGATCCAATATATGGGTTATCCAGTACTGTAAAAGTTTGCAAGGGTTCAAAGGCTGAGTCGTCATCCTCTTCATCGTCATCATCATCTTCATCTACTGCTGCCTCCTCATCAGCTGGGATTACCGTGGAGGCCGAAAAAATCGACTTGTTGGAATTAGCTCGTCAACCGCCTCCTAAACCGCCATTAGCACCTGAAGTAAATTGGCATTGGCTTGTAATAGATGGTACTCAGCCGCGTATTCCAGAAAATCCTATGGTAGTTGTTACGGAGAGCGATCCTCTCCCTCCTGACCTTCCAAAAGAAATGCAGTTTTTCTTTACTAGAACTACGCATTCAATCGTTTCCCGCGACAAAACTACATTGCCTTCTGTTTTCTATTCTTTTGAAAACGACACAGGGTTGCAAATTTTATTGCCTTTTTTCAGTCAGTTTATTTATAAACAGATCAAAAACACAACTAAATCTTTGCCACTGTTGCTAACTGTCATCAAAGCTACGAGATGCATACTACAGAACAAATCATTGCATCATGAATTCCACTTGCACCAGCTCATTCCAGCGATACTGACATGTGTAGTTGGTGCAAATGTTTCTGGTTCTCCCGAAGATGACCATTGGTCGCTACGATCGGCAGCAGCTGAATGCATAGCTATCATAGTACACAGATACAGAGATAGCGTAGTGGACTTACAACCTCGTATTTGTAAGACATACTTGGATGCCTTCAAGCCTGATAAGTCTCTAGTGTCGGTGTATGGTGCAGTGATAGGACTAACTATGTTGGGACATCAAGTTATTCGTAATCTACTTTTACCAGTAATGGGTACTATAGAGGAGAGGATCACAACCTTTACAAATCTATACCTGAATGATCGTACTCAGATGGGAGACAAAAATGCAGATGAAATGGAAATATCTGAGGGTACTTCATCTAGTAGTAGTAGTAGTGGTGATGGTAAAGGCAAGAAAAACAGGCAGAAATCGCGTGAAGGAGGTCCACAGAAGCTCAGACAACGGGTTGTCGACGAAGAAATTGTCGCAAGATGTAAGGCTGCAGTTATAACTGCTTTGGGTAAATTCATGCTCAAGTCGATGAACAATCCATCTAATGTGGATCTTGGCCTAGGAATTTTATCCGGTCAAGAAAAGACTGCTCAAAATGAGGAAAGGGAAAAGCTCAGAAAAACCTTAAGTAGTGAAGATACACTTGTCGCTGATTTGAGTGAAGCTTTGGTTCCATATTTCGTTACAAGTAGTGGTGTAATGGATCATACTAGAATGTTCATTTAGCGTTCCCTTTTCTTTTTGCATGCATTGTTACAACGTTCTACGTTTGAACTACGAGTGTCACATGTCACTTGAGCGGTGAGTGCAGAAAGTACCTGCCTATTCTACAGCATACCAATATCATTAATTTAAGATGCATTTGAAAGAGTGATCATTAAAATTGAAAGTACATAAAGCATAAAGTACGTCAAATGATGAAGTTGTAGTTGTAGTTGTAGGTTGTAGTTGTAGTTGTAGGACG
>JACLAD010016812.1_pt1 | contig 14880 bp, 10 predicted proteins | sample 8027901 | NCBI WGS metagenome assembly JACLAD01 (sample SAMN15725071, study PRJNA655200) | protist metagenome | isolation source: fluorescence activated cell sorting (FACS) single amplified genomes of... | place: Spain: Blaines Bay Microbial Observatory, Mediterranean Sea | collected 2016-07-05 | reverse complement strand
ATACCAAAAGGTATATATGTGAACTAGAGTACAAGAACTCTCGTACAGTTCCAAAACTAAGACCCTGTTAAGTACCTAAAGAAGCGACGCAGTAACACTAGGGAAGGAATACGTATCGCATCCAGCTGAGGTCCGCGCAGGAATAATTTAGAAAGAGTGAAGGACATAGATAGATAGATTTTTAGAACACACCTACTAGACCAAAAGGTGATGCCATAAGCCAAGTACAAGAGTACAATGTAAATTTAGATAGATTTTTAGAACACACCTACAAGGACAAATGGAGCACCAAAAGGTGATGCCATAGATAGATAGATAGATAGATAGGATACTCTCCGAGGTACAGTCTATTGTCATAGTGCCACTAATAGTGGTTCTACACGAGATTGTACAACGCCCATGAGGCAGTTCACGTTTGTCAATAATCCGGGGACTATTGACTCTATGCTTATAAAATGTTAATAAAAATGACATAGATTGGGCCATTAATTTTAACCGGCGGCTTCCTCACCGGAGGGGTGTGTGTGTGAAATGCCTGTTTAAGGCCAATATTGCGGGGCTGAGTGATCGTATTGCATAGCCATTGCGGACATTACCATTATGTTCACGATAGATTATGTGAATAACACGATCTGAGGTGATGCCATAAGCCAAGTATAAAGGTACAATTTAGATAGATTTAATATTATTATACAGGTAGATAGATTTTAGAACACACCTACAAGGACAAATGGAACATCAAAAGGTGATGCCATAAGCCAAGTACAAAGGTACAATTTAGATAGATTTAATATTATTATACATGTATAGGTAGATAGATTTTAGAACACACCTACTAGGACAAATGGAACATCAAAAGGTGATGCCATAAGCCAAATACAAAGGTACAACGTAAATTAGACATATCTAGCTAGATATCTAGATATCGCAAAATCATTCGACAATTGAATATTCGAATTCAATTTTCGAGCTCGAGCTGCGACACCATCGATGCATCCACTGGAGTTCTCCGCCATGGGGGGTTGTAAATGGATACCATATTAGGCGCTGTTATTTCATGGATGCAGTGAACTTCTTTTATCTCTGAAAAGGAGTCTGCAACACCGGGCACTCGCATGACCCAGGCGTTGCGACATGGTGAAGATGATCAGGTGCAGGCTTTGCAAGACTACGAGACCAGACGCAGCTTAGATCTCACATTCACCGTACTTGCCCTTGGATCGCGAGGTGATGTCCAGCCTGTTTTCATCCTGGCGATCGGGATAAAACGATTTTGGCCGAGGATACGGGAACTACGGTTCGTTACCCATGCGGAGCATAAGGATTTCCTTACTGCATTCGGCGCCGAGACCGGGATATCCATAGCCTTCTTGCCTACGTCACCCCTGCGGCCAAAAGATGGAAGTTGCGAGGCTAGAAAAGCCTGCCGCCAGGAGCGGCAAGATATGCTCTTGCACAGCCATGGTGCCGACGTCATTCTTTTCAATCTCTTTGCCCTGGAGGGTTACCACATTGCTGAGTGCATTGGAGCCGTTGCTATCGCCTTGTCACCGTGCCCACTTCCCCATATTTGCCCACTTAAATTTCAAACAGCCTTTGCACGAGATAGACCCGCGCTCTTACGCTTGTTTCAGTGCGGTGATGCAATCGAGGGAGCTCTTGGTTGGTCGGAAGTGAGACACTGGATGTTTTCACTCTTCGATGTTGCTCGCTGGGGACTTTGGCGAGCATCGGGACTGGGACTCGGGGCGATCCCCTTTGTTGATCCAGCAAGTGACCTACCTGTGGAGTTGCCACAGTCGGTTGACCTACTCTATGGTTTTTCTCGTCATCTCTTTCCCCGGCCTGGGTACTGGCCGTCGTCGGCTAAGGTTACGGGCTACTGGTTCTCTACGAAAGCGTCACAAACCGACAAGGTGCCGTCTGCACTCAGAGATATACTGAAGACAATTGATAAGGCCAACCGTCAATCGCCCACAAATTCCGGCTCTTCGCTTTTAGCAGTAACATTTGGGTCGATGGGGTCACTTGGGTTACTGTCAGCACCCCCATACCTGGAAGCTTTTATCCGAGCCCTTTTGGTTGCGTGTATCGAATGCGGCATCCATGCTATCCTAATTGCTTGCGGGCATAATAACCTTGCCGATGCTGTACGTAAGGTCACGCGGGATTTCCATGGGTACTCTCCGATCCACTTAGTTGCTGGTTCGATGCCCCATGGTCCCTTGTTTGCCCGGTGCCAGGCAGTCCTTCATCACGGTGGTGCCGGGACGACGGCTGCTGCAGCGGCCGCGGGCATTCCCCAGATTATATGCCCCTTCATGTACGATCAATTTTCCTGGGGACAACGTATTTATTACAGAGGACTCGGGCCCGCCCCCTTGACGGCATCTCGCAACTTTCTGGCAGTTGGTGATCACAGCAGCTTGCCACTGACGGCCGATGATATTAAGTCCGTATCTCATCGCCTGCGTCAGGCACTAGAATGTTGCCGTAAGGCATCAGTTTTAAAGTCTTGTCTGCATCTCGCTGAAGCCTTGAGATGCGAGGATGGGGTCGGTGTTGCATGCCGGGCCATCAAGGCGTCAGTTTTGGCGAAACTGAAGCCATCGTTAGATTGTGCACTGTCAGGACCCGGCAAAAAATCTTATGTTCGAGCGATGCAGACAAAGTTTGTCCCTATTAATCTTGCACAAGATCTCAAAATACACGCTGCATTTAAATTTGTAGAACGGGCCCGGATGGAACACTGGGAAATTTTCCAGAAGAAAATTTTCACTCGGTGTGGTGTGCAATTTGGTCAGAGAAGCCATGTCTGGGACGTTGGAGCTAGTATTGGGTGCTTTTCTATTTTTATCGATCGCTTTTTACGAAGTCGGGAATCTTCGTCTGATGAAACGAGCATCGTGGTATTTGAACAACGGCAAAATGAATTTGACAACTTAGAGGCAAATCTCCGGTTTCATGGGCTAGTCTGCCAATCGTGTGTCCAAATTTCCGATGTCTTGGAATGCTGTCATCATGGTTTCACCGTACGAGCTGTCGGACCAAGAGTGAAATTTGTACATAATGTAGCTTCAGACCCAAATGATTTGTCGAATACTTCTGTTTCAGGTGGCGATCCTTGCCAGGAAAGTAATTGGTACAAAATGGTATTATCAAGGGAGTTCAACCGACGCCGTAATTTTGGGGTCGTCGACCTACTCAAGGTGAGTATCGATGACAAAGTGGTCGAAGTTCTTGCAGGTATCCCGTCTCAGGACTGGCTCTTGGTTCGCCAGGTTGCCATAAAAACTTGTAAAGATCATGTCGCGGCGGTCGTCCGGTTGCTTCGTGACACTGCACATTTTTCTTCTGTTTCTGTGCAGGATGTTCGTGATAGTAGTCGTCCGGATTGTTCTCAGAATACTACTACAGAAAAACAACTTCTATATTGTGTAGCAGTAATTGGCCTGATTTAAATTTAAGATTTCATGAAATTTCTTAAAAAGACTTAGTTCGGATTACTAGTTTGCTTCACAATCAAACATGGGCCTTTTTCAGCTATTAAACACATAATGGAAGGTATACTTTAATCAAATGTCAACGTGTCGGTGTCCCGATCGTATTATCACATAATCTATTGTGAACATAACATTAGGTAATGTTCACAATGGTAATGCAATACGATCACTCAGCCCCTCAACTGTGGCCCTTTACAGGCATTCACAAGTACCCGGCGAGGAAAGCCACCGGCATACAAATTAAATTGACCCAACCATAGATGTCATTTATATTAACATTTTTATATGCATAGAGTCACTAGTTCTCGGACAACTGACTCACGTGAATTGCCTCATGGACGTCGTACATAGATCCTACGACGCGTAGAACCACTATGCTCATATGTAGCATCGTACTTCGGAGAGTATCCAATCTATCTATTCCATTTGTCATTGTATACTAGTATACTAGTAGGCGCGTTTTAAAAATCTATCAACTTTAGTATACTAGTATGCATAGGTGTGTTTTAAAAATCTACTAAATTTAGAAGTAATACTAAAAGACTTAGCATAATTGTTGTGGTAGGATACTGATTCAGGTTCTAAAGTGTTCATTATATCAAGTCGTCAGCCTATGAATGTTGCATTACAACATTATGCTAACTATTTAGATTGCGCTATCAGCATGCCGCTAGTGAATGTGGTCTCTAGTAAAGCAGCTAGCTAGTACGCTTAAAGTTTTACAAGTAATGAGATTTTCGGAGGTTCAGGTGGTGTACTCCCTCCCTCCCCGAACGTCGCTTACGAACCGATTCTGGTGTCCGGACATAGAGTCTCCCCGACATTTCCAGAACCAAACTTGCAACAGTGTAAGTCTTATTATTTTTTACAACCTTAACAAAGTTGTAAAATTATCTAAAGGTCCTTATTACTGATTGTATCAGTGATAGAATTTCTTTATTTTAAACCTGTGATGATTAAGGATCTTATAACCTAGGTCGCACTGTCATTGACGGGATCTAGATAGTTCTCTAGATACAGGAGACGAATAGATGAGAACAGAGAAAGAAGAGCAGAAGGAGACCAAAAAAGACAGCGGCCAAGAACAAACAAAGGTATTTTGTCTGTTGATTTCTTGTAGCGACCACGTCAATTCTGACGGCCTTTCGTCCTAATTTCCACGTAATAACATTTTGTTAGAAAGATCTAAATTTAATTTTACTAAATTTTTAGGAATTTGTTTAAGTCATTGACTTCCTAGGTTCTAGTCAAACACTCAATTTGAGTCTCAAAGTTTATTAATGATTAGTTTAATCTGTTAGTAACAGTCCTAGGTCCTAGGTACAGTAAGATATATTTACAAAATTTAACCTGGTTAATTACTATAAATTATTACTAAATTTACGTATTCCTAGGATTCCTAGTAGTACTAAATTTTAGTAGTACTAGGATCCTAGGAACTAAAAGTAATAATTATTTTAAATTTAGTATGCATAGGACATCCTAGTAGGATTCCTACTAATAAATCTTTATATAATATTATGTTCAACGTAACGTTGTCAATCGTAGACTTTCTGGCTTAATATGGGCCTTATATTATAAGTTATAAGATTAGGAGGGTCCTATTATTACTACTAGTAGAACGTAGAACAAAAGTAACTAAAACTTGGTGTGCATGCAGCTGCCAGCTTCTCGAGACAGTTTGCCACAAAAGTGCCGAAAGGCAGGGCCCACCGACAACTTAGAGAAAATGCCCATGAATCAATCAGTTACACGGATAGGCCGGAAATGATCATATATGCCCAGTCCAGCGCTTAAGAGATACAGTACTCGTGTAAGTTTTTACAAGTACATCCGGGATTTCTCTTATTGAGTCCCGATGTTCGTTCACGCCTTAATGTCCAACGTTGGTTGAACGTTCGCATCACCGCAGATAATGCACATCAAGTTTGTGACCATCCGTGCCTTCTCCCCGTCAGACATAGCAATCCCCTCCCTGTCAAGTTGGTCTGCAGCATTCTTGGCAATGTCTACGGCACCTTGTACAATCATTGTCCGCGCATCAATGAGAGCTTCAGCCTGTTGGCGCTGGAGCATGCTTACGGCAATCTCTGGTGCATATGACAACTCGTTGAGCAAGAAATCTATGACGTTAATGCCAGCAACGTTGAGCTTTTCCTGAAGTGCGCGGACCATTTCACTTCCGATTGTTGATGCGTCGTCTTTTAGGTACTTAATAGTGTCTTAGTTTTGGAACTGTACGAGAGTTCTTGTACTTTAGTTCACATATATACCTTTTGGTATTATGTTTACCTTGGTTTACTTTAGTAGGTGTGACCTAAAATCTATTTATGCATATGTGAAAGAATAGTGTAGCTAGCTAGAGCTAGCCTGGGTGAGCGCTTTTTAGAAGACTGCAGCACCAGTGAAGCGCTTCGTTCGTCGCCATGCGCGGGGCTGTCGCCCACGAAGTCGCGGATTTCATGAGGCGGCGGGGTAAATCGTTCACCACTCATTCTCCTGTAACAGTGGAATCGGCCAGGTCTGTGATTGTCCTATACGTTGTCCATATTTATTATGTTCCTTCGTTGCTTCTCTTGGGGCCGTGTATCACCCCCACTGCGCCATTTTGCTTCCAGGGAAATTTCCGACAGATGGTTAGATGAACATGCTAAGAGGAGACCTCCTATCCGGCGCATGTCGGCTGAGCCATTTCCCCAGAGACGCCAGACCGAAACCACTGACAGTATCCATGATGCCATTCTTGAAGATGCAGAAATCACAACGAGCAATGATGCTGCCGAGTCCCTACTCGTCCTATCGACAACCCACAGTGGTCGTGGACGCAAGAAGACTGTTGTTATGGAAAATAAAGAAGTGTTGAGTATCATGGCAGCGAGCGCCAAGGAGACGACGATGGAACAGCGCCTGAAAATGCTTACTCTGATAGATGAAGATGAAGCCGAAAGGCATCGATGCCACAAGGTCGTAAAATGTTGGACATCCTTCGTCTCTAAAGAGGGGATCTGGATTTCTCTCATTGGTCTGATTATATGGCAGGCATGTGACACAAATTCACTCGTACCTCTGTGATGTTCTTTCGGTCATGCCTACCTTTCATCTTGTGCGATTGCTATTTCGTCCCACTTTGACAAGAAAACATGCATTTTTATTCAACCGTTAGGTAATGTTCATCATTTGGTATACATTCTACAATAAAATGGCCCCAGAACAGGCCTTCTACTATTCGATCCAAGCGGGATTTTCCATCGGTTATGGTGCACTTACCGAAGACTTTCTCTTCGGACGATGGATCTGGGAATGTTCCGAGCAGTTTCCCTGCACTATCCAACCACAAGATGGATTAGGACGAACATTTAATTTGTTCTACGTCCCACCACAACTTGGCGGCCCGCCAAATCATCTTAATGCTACATTGCCACGGGATGGTTGCCATCTATATATTGCAAATAGCTCTTACGTTTCCGGAACTACCCGTTTTAAAGGTATTCTCCTGGATTGGTGTCGATATGTCGTTGGGGACAAATGGATAGCATCAGAAATTATGACTATTTTAAATATCTTGCTTGGTGCAGTTGTGGCAGCCCAGATATTGGGCCAGGTATTTGGATTAATATTGGATGCCTCCGTGGATTGGAAGAAGGAGGTTGAGGCGGAAATCGTTCAGAGCGTCATTGCTGAAAGTGTCAAGGAAACAAAAAGGCATAAAACCAAAAGGAAATGTATTTGGTGCTGCTCGCCGCTTTCCACTGAACTTGTTAGCAACAATACTGTCATTGTCATCGGAGATCGCGCCATTCAGAAAAGACGCAACGAGGGCAAAGTGATGCAAAATGCCCAAGAGAATGCCGCAGTAAATACAAAGACATGCCTCTGCTGGTCGGTATTGTTGTAAGTGTTTGCATCTGTCATCGAACGTAATGACTTATCTGTCCCCTTGCTGCCGGCCTATCAACATGACCCCCCCGCTTCCACGAAATTGTCCTCAGACAAGAACATAGAAATTCCGTTTACATGTCAATTGCCATGTTCGCTCTTCTTTTTTGGGGTATTATCCACGGAGAATTCAACGAAACCTGGAGAGACTGGAGTGGTGTAGGAACATGGGTCCGATCTCTTTATTTTGTAGTTGCTGGCATGTCGACCGCTGGCCTGCAAGGGCCTGACGTCTCGACAGAGGCATCGATGATCTCGGCCGCCTTCATAAGTTTCTTGGGCGTACCTATCTTCACTGTTGTCTTCGGTTTGGTGGCTGGTAAATTTACGGAATTAGACAAGAAGGCAGACGAGAAAAAGAGACAGTTGGAGGGGATAAAGTTTGATGAGCTCGTCGCTCTCAATCGGATAAAGACAAATCTGAATCGTGAAAATGCAAATCAAGGAAGTTTGGACTACACAGAATTTCTCATCCTGGAACTCTTACGCAATGACTTGTGCGATGAAGACTTCATTAAGAAAACTGTCAAGCGCTTTGATTTAATCGACATTACCGATGATGGTCTCCTAAATATCGAAGAAATGGTAGCTCACAACTATTTTGAAAAATTTTGCGTTGCAGACAAGCCTTCACTTGGGAATAGTAACGAAAGGGTCAACGAAGGGTCCATGACGTTCCGCGAATTTTGTACTTGTGTCGAGGAAATGAGCAAGACTGAGTGTTTTCAGAGACACTTAAAAGAAATTGTCGAAGATTACGACACTGAAGTTGAGCTCAAGGAGAAATTTTGTACTTTTAGTCAGGCGTACCCGCCACGTTCGTACGAGATAATGGAACGTGAGCGCAAAGTAGCAGCCATGGATGTTGAGTTTCTAACCGAACTCAATTCGAAGATGATACCTGTGATCGAGGGAATCTTAATCGAGAGGAGAAAGACATCGGGGTTACGCAATCGGAGCGTATCATCATGGCGCGGGTGCAGGGAGGAGGCAGTCTTACTTATGATCAACCCCCTTACGTCACTGAATTTAGAGTGAATTAGTTGTGCACACTGACTGTCAATATATGAGACAATAACTGATTCCAGCGGTGACATCACCATTCTCAATTGATCCTCTTCCCTAATCATTGTACCGACAGGGTACTAGCGCCCTGGTTCACGTGACGCGTGGCAAGGACACGAGGACCGCTCGAGGGAGGAGGAGGCCCTGGAGATTCCGGGAGTCCCAAGGTTCGGCTGGCAAAAAAATTGAAAACAAACAAAAAGCAAAAATAAAAGCAAAAATTTTTCGACCTTGTTCAGGCCCTTATGAACCTTTAAAAAACAATAATAATACAAAATATTTTCGATTTATAAGGCTTTTGATTAGTTATCTGCTTCGCAGACGGGGATCATTTGTCCTTTGTGAGTATGCTTTTACATGTGTTGTCATACCCCAAGACTTTGAGGTTCACCACAGTGCAATCATGGTGATGATGTTTTCTCAATTCGTATTCTTTTAACGGTTACTCTTAAGAATTGCCTATTATCGGTTCGACCGCTCATGGACTTTCTTTAATAAAGTTTGTGAGAATTAGGAACAGAACGCCACGTCAAAAGACGTGGTAATCATCACAAATAGACAGACGAACCTCTCGTCTGGTCGTGCGTCTTTGGCCGTTCGTCTCCTCTCTTCTCTCTCCTCATCTCATTCATCTCTCGTATCTAGAGTTCCCTCTAGTTTCCGTCAATGACGGTGCAACCTAATTCTAGGATTATTTATCGTCACAGGTTATGGGCCTCAGTGTGCACGTCGCAAACGATCACCCGCATCGATCGCAACTGCTTCGCAACTCTCAAATGATAAATCCTCCCCTGGAATGCCATGCACCGCCGCCAAGCGTGGTTGACTAACGGGACAATGAATCGCCATCCCAAAATTTGCCTCCCTTTCATACTCAAACACTACTACCAACCCACCTAATGAGCTTCATGTTGGTTACCAACAGTTGGTGTTTAATTATTCAAAGATTTTCAAAACACACCTAGGACCTACTAGGACACATGGAACATCGGTCGAAAGTTTTTTTTAATTATGGATAGACTTTAGACACAGTGTGTCAAGCACATACTAAAGAAAAGTAAATTTTTTTAGTAATACTAATACATAGTATTTGTACTTACGTAAACAAGTAAATTTAGTATGCCATACTAACTAAAGCAAAAATTTAAATATAAAGTACCAAAAGATAATCTGAGGCAGAGTAGGTCCTACAACTCTCCGAAGCACAATTCATTGATGCTATTGGTAGCTTACAAGTAATACTACCATTATTGCATAAAATTCAATACTTACAACTAGTTAACTGGTAGCACTATGTAAAAGTTGTAAGAAGCACAGCTGGGCGTGGGCGCGGGACAAAGTTTAATAAGGAAATAAATATTTTATAATAAAATGACCTTGTACGATGTCATGTAGTACTTTCCCTACAGGCGTTTACGCCGTTCACACGCACACAAAAAACTTCCTACCACGGTGCGAATAAATTCAGCTTTTTTTGTTCTCCTTCGCTTCTGGTAAACCTTCGGCATCAGCCTCTTTCGCCTCATCTTCGGCAAGAGAGTGAACGTCGGCATACTTGATCTTATTGTTTACAAGGTCATGGAGGGCAGTGACACTTCGAATCATGGTAGATAAGTAAATGACAAGGTGAGCATCGTTGGCGTTGACGAAGAGCGACTTTATCATCTTTTCCAAGTTCAGGTTTGGCAGCAGGTTTAGAATATTTTGCACGTTGTAGAGAATGGGATTGCTGGTCCGAATGGTACCGTCGGCGACCTTGCCGAGGTACGCTGCAACCTCCTTGAGTCTAGTCTCGAGGGCCTTAAGCGCCTGGGACTTCTGACGGATCCTTTCTGCAAGGGTACTCGTTGATGGGTCGTTTATGTCCCGGAGCAGGTGCTCCACCCCAACCTCCTCGGCTTCATAGGCTCCAATCTCAGAGTCAATGTGCTTGAATGTCCGAATCACCTCTTTCCCATTGCTGTCTACTTGCTCAACAATAGTGTACGCCTTCACAGGAAGTCCCGGCTCATTGCGATCCACACGGATGTCAATAATGGTGAAAACCGGCTGTATTTTGAATTTCATGGAGGGTCAGGCAACATATCGCAAAGGCAACGGTAAACCAATGGCAACCCACTTTACGATTCTTGCAATACTTCCGCATGAGGTCCGCGATGGGAAGGTCAGCAGGTCGTATCTCTGGCCCGGTGCTGTAGAAACCAACGACTCGCTCGCTTGCTGGAGTGTATAGACAACCATGAACAGTAAGGAAACAGAAGACGAAAGCTCCAAAATAATGCAGGTTTGTCGTACCGTTCACGCGGTTGAACATGCGGGCCATTTCCTCGAGGTAGACGTGATCTAGGAACCTGTCGAAAATAAATTGTGTTGTAAAAGATTTCGTGGTTTATTGCTAGAGGCACCCTCATGTAAGGACACAGGGACAAACCAAGCTGTCGGGTCCCGGCGATCCTCCTCGAAGGGGATAGCGAAGCTGTTGGTCACGTCGACCTGGGGAGAATCGGGGAGGGTTTCGGTTGGCATCGGATCCCACATCGAATTCCACAAGCAGAGTCAAGCATATAGCAAGATGCGGATTTGGCGTCGCACAGGATGACAAATATGGTACTACCCAGACTTGATGACATCTGGCGAACACTAGTGGAGGGACTTCATATCGATGTGATGGAATGGAAATGGATACTATACCTTGTTCTTGTACACCTCCCCAAGGAGGCAACCCACAACTCGCTTTCCAGTGTCCACCCGATTGTAGTGGTCGACCTGGGCAGCAAGTCAGAGTAAGACATCGGAATGGAGGATCGATATAGATGATGAGATGAGAAATGATCGAGAAGGCTCGACAGTAATTAACATTGATGCTGCGTCCTTGGGAGGGTAGAAGAAGTGAGTGATTTTCCTCACCGTGGATAGGAGAACGAGGGGGTGGATGACCACGTGGTCTGGCTGAAATGCTGCTGCCGCCGTGAGGTCCGGTAGTTCTGACGCATTCGATGTCGCCATAGTGATGGGGCTGGCTTTTTCAGGAAATCTAAAAAAAATGACTTCCTTTCGGGTCTTTTGTTTGCTTCATTCACGTAGTTGTACAACGCCCATGAGGCGGTTCACGTGTGCCAACAATTTGAAACTGTTGACTCTATGTGCGTAAAATGACATAGATTGGGCCAATATTTATACCGGTGGCTTCCTCACCGGATTAGTTGTGAATGCCTGTGTAAGGCCACGATTGCGGGACTGAGTGTCGTGTTATTTTGCACAAACCTACCCGACTACCCAAACTTAGCGAGCGAGCAGGCAATTACAGGGCTAGCTAGTTCTTGCTAGGAGTTGAGGCCAGATTGAAAAATGCAGCCGACTGCAGATCTGATTTCAAGACCTCCAAGAGGACACCCCGCGCGCCCACATGGTACACGCCCTCTCCCTCTCTGCCCTTTGTCTTTTCGGCCCAGCGTTTTCGTCATAGCTTGCCTGTGTGGATCATGCGCATAAATACCACACTGATAAATAGTCCCGTTTGTCCCGACCCATTTCTCTCTACAGAGCCGACTGCTCCCTCTCGGTGAGTGAATGTGTACAGGCACCTCACAAGTGCCCGTAATCCGACCTGCGAAATTTCCTCACGCACACGCAAATCATACTTCATAAAATTGCGATAATTCGACGAACGATGAAATGACGACACTTTGACCACACGATCCGTGCCTTCGACCGTCAGAGCTTATTGACAAATGCATCGGATCGCGGATCTGGGCCATTATGAAGGGGGAAAAGGAAGTCACCGGGGTTCTCCAGGGATTTGATGACTATGTCAATATGGTACTCGAAGACGTGAAAGAATAGTGAGTGGTGATTCATGCGTTCCAATCGTTGTCCCAAGAGAAGATATTGTGCCAACCAACGTTGCAACAATTCCTCAGTGAACCCACGCCAGAAGGCGTTAATGTGACCGAGCTGGAACAGATACTTCTCAATGGAAATAACATATGTCTCGTATGTAGAAATTTGATTCTGATTGCTTCGTATGATTCATCCGTGCTAACTGCCTCCGTCATTGTTGCATCCACACAGCTGGTTCCCGGAGGGTCACCAGAGGATTCACTTGCTGCGGCAGATGAGAAGAGTACCGCCGATGGTGCTGACGACGGAGCCTTCGACGAAGCGAGCGGTGTGCATGTACCGCCTCCACCGCCGGAAAGGACATGATGTGTCCAGGAATTTCAGGGTCTTAGGCTCTGAGCTGCAACAGCAAGTGGCTGTCACTCTGTGACACTGAAACAAGTGCTTCTCTATCTATCTATCTACTAAGTAGTACTGAATTTAGTAATTATTAATATTATTGCATCTTGCATCATATCTGCAGGAACTTTTCCCATTTGCTAGTGACACAGTGTAACTGAGCAGTACTAAATTTTTTAGTATACAGCTGTAATTACCAGGAACATACGTACGTAGGACGTCCTACGTATATGCAATCATTGTAACATTGTCAAGACGTCAATCATTGACTCAATGCGTTAAATTAATGATTAATGACATTTAAGTTCCATTGCACGGAACTATCCATTCCATGCAATGTAACTACCCTCACAACCGCCCTTCACTGTATATCTACTAACACTGGCGCTCGTACGGTATCACATTGGTTCTTGTCACTTTGTGGACATAGGTCTATGTTGTACAATTAATTGTACTACAATTTGTAGTACAATTTGTACCCTTGTAAACAAGTACAAGTTGTACCAAAGTTGGCTTATGGTATTACAACTTAGTGTTCCGTTTGTCCTAGTACTAGTAGTAGGTGTGTTCTAAAACTCAATTAATTAGTTCATCCCGTAAATGAGAGATTGCTTCAATATGGTTCGCAACACACACCACCACAAACCCAAACACCCTGATATCTCATACACTATGCCAAGACATGGGGGTCCCCTATATAGTATATAGCTATAGGGCCCTAGGGAGGGCCTTTAATATTAATAATAGTAGTAACTAAATTTAGTAACTGTTATGCTAAATTTGTTATACTATAACTTATAGTTCTATAGATCTAGTACTCCTACTACTTAGTACTACTACTTCTAAGTACTAAATTTATGAGTAGTACTACTCCTAATTAGGAGTACTAAATTTATTATAATATTTAATTTAAAGTAGGACTACTAATTAGGATCCTATCTTTATCGGAATTTTCCGTAATAGTATTACTAATACTATTTTTTTTAAATAAGATCCTAATAGGAATCCAGGGCCTAGTAGTACTAGTAGTACCGTACTGTACTGGCTAAGTACGTTGTAGGATATCCTAGGATTCTTGGGATCATCCTAAAATATCTAAGTTACTTCTAAGTAAGTAGTTCTAAATTTAGTATTGTTAGTGAAACCGATTTATTGGATCACTGGTCTGCTTCACGATCAAACATGGGCCTTCTTCAACTGTTACACACATAATTTTTAAATGTCATAATGTAGAAGAATGACCCAATTCTGGCATCTCAATTGTGAGGGAAACAACCTCTTGCGCCGCTATCTTCTTAATCCTAAATTCCTGACCCTCCTCAACACCTGGGGGAATTCTAACATCATAAACCTTGTTGGCGAAACTTAGCTTGAACTTTTCACCCTGCTTCATTCCCTTTGGCACTGTTACCTGAAGGAATTCACCGTAATCCTGTATCATCGTCTGTGGAAAGCCACGTTGAACTTCGGTGAAAACATTTGGTGCTGTCATACTTTCTTTGTGACGAAAGTGCACATCTATATCTGGTGGCAAAGGCGGTAGCTCGCCTGTCACCTCTAGCGACATGGTGCCGTCATCATGCTTAACGGCTGTTACATGGGTCTTCTGTGCCACACAGATAGGTTTCGACACGGATGCAATAGCGCCACCATCGACCTCAGTCTCTGATGTCGATAACTTATTTGTGAGATCCATAATGAAAAGAAGGAAGCCTTGCGCACTCAACTTTCCTTCCTTCCTTTTTAAGGTTTCGAGATCTTCATTTGTACGACTGTAAGTCAACTTGATATCACGAAGCCGAATCTCGAAGCCTTCATCGTCTGGTTTCTCAGGGTCCTGCAACAATCCTATAGCAACGACCTCGTCGCCAAAGTTTCGTTGATTGAACATTTTTAGATTAAACAATTTTTCTTGGCACTCCTCTGCCCATGACAAAACCCAGGATTCGAATGCCTTGGCAATCGTCCGTGTCACACTACCTTCACGGCTTGTCGGGGATACTGCTGTTTCATCTAGCAGCCCGAACGTCTCTGTGATGTTGTCAATTGCTCGCTCCGGATACGCATTCAGAATCATATCAATAATGACGTCTAAATTCTTGGTCAACATTTTATTTTGCTTGAATTGGTCTGGCAA
>JACLAD010017035.1_pt1 | contig 14881 bp, 23 predicted proteins | sample 8027901 | NCBI WGS metagenome assembly JACLAD01 (sample SAMN15725071, study PRJNA655200) | protist metagenome | isolation source: fluorescence activated cell sorting (FACS) single amplified genomes of... | place: Spain: Blaines Bay Microbial Observatory, Mediterranean Sea | collected 2016-07-05 | reverse complement strand
GATAATGGACGAGGGAAAGGGATCAGGATGAGAATCAAGTGGCACGCAAAATGTACAGAAATCCCTATGCCTACGACATCATGCCTACTACATCCCTACGCTACCTCAAGGATTCAAATTCCAACTTACGGGCGTCAGTAGACTCCTCATCTCAAAGATGACTACTGCCTGTATTGCGTTTAGCCCTGTCTCGGAGACAGCCCGGACGATGACATTGATGAGAATTAGTGTGATCTCAAAACCGCGCAGCTCCCAGATCCAGCGCATTCCCTCCTGGTTACGGTCATTCTCAACTGGTTCCCTCTCGATCCCTTGCCCGCAGTAAGTCGAGTTGCAGTAGAGGAAAAGGGAAAGCGAGGCCGCAATCATGGAGAATGTGATGGCAAACGCAATCTTAGTCGGCGTCGTCTCCTCTGCGACAGTGTAGAGCATGAAGACGGCAGCTGCAAAAATTGTCGACGCGATACGCCCGCCTGCTGAAATCGTGTCCTCATTAGCTCGCGTACGGAAATAGCCGACCATGATGAGGTCGGTACGTGCAAAAGTACGGGTCCAGTGTGGCTTAGACATCTCTGTTGACGAGTCTCCGACTTGGTTGACGAAGTTGTACTGCAAAACTCGAATTGTGATGAGCGCAATGAGCGCAAATATCTAAAGTGTTTGATGAAGTCAACGCGAATGGATGAAAACGTCGCGACGAGAAGTGAGAAGCGATTAGAAGAAATCATCGGAAGAGCAGGTCAGCGAGGACAAAAGTAGGTGGCCAGAAGAAAAGACGTCCAACGCTTCACTGCTCCTCGCGTGGACCCGCGAAAGCTTTCACTCACATTAACAAAACCAAAAGCGGAGACAACTGTAGTGGTCGCTGGGTACAGGAGAAAGTTGACGACATTGGAGATTGTATAGGCCTTGACAGCAAAGAGAACGAGTGCCCTTGCATCCATGGGCGCGCGTTCCCCCTCAGATGCACGAAAGAGGAGCGGCGTAGTTGCTGTCGCGACTAGCTCAGCGACCGACTCTAAGCTGTTCAGGACACCATCAAAGATGACATACGAGTGGCCAAGGCAAGATGCAACACCAACAGCATCAAACTGAACCACCTTACTCACGCCCCAGGCAATTTTGTCGATGAGGTCAAGTGCGAGGAGGAACTTGGAACTGCAGTGGTATGTGGCAAAAATTGTAGCGTGTGGCACAGAAGTCGGTTGCGTGAGCAGTCGACAACGATTGCTCGGCTTCCCGAACTCTCCCTTTTCAAAGCAAGCAGTCGCTGCACACGACTACGAGTACTAACCTTGTTACACTCTCTGCGGACACGAAATCACTGCCTTCTTTTGCCTCGGCGGTCACAACGCAGGTTGCCACACTTAGCACAGTGTGGACCACTGCCCCGTCCCGGCCATCGAGGCGCTGTGCACCACTGTCTGGACCGCGATTACCGTCGAGGCGCTGCGGCTCTTCCTGACGACTCATCACTCTCTGTACATTCTCGCTTGCAATTACTTCAGCTTCTCTCTATGCGTATTTTTTACTTGCCTTCCTTCGAACAACGCCTAGAGTCCTTCTTGAGGAGGACCAGAGCGAGTTTTGTAGGTGCTTCGCAGCTTTGAAGGTGAGGGAGAAGGGAGGTGGGCCCTGTGGTGTATACGGTATACTTTATACTGTATACAGCGGAGTGCAGAACAAATATTGTCACTATACCCCATTGCAACCGAGCTCGCATGTTTTTCGGGGTCTTCGAAACTTCTCTCTAATGTATAATATAAAATACTGTATATCTTTTGCTTTTCATGCTTGCCAGCAGCGCTCCCCGCCAGCGCCAGGTGCCTAACCAAAGCCAGGCGAGCCCAGCTCGCCAGGGCAAGTTCAATGTATGCTAATTCTCAGCAGGGTGCAAAACAAAAATGGTCTATTTCTGAGCATTCCTCTTCTCCTCTTTCCACGCGTCAAACTCGGATGAGCTCGCACCAAACTTCTCTTCGAGAAATCGGCGCAAATCCCTTGCCTCGCGTGCAGCTTTAGATGTTTCCTTGGCCGCAGCCAATACTTTTTTTTCTGCATGGACATCCTTTAGTCTTGCGGCCCGAAGCAGGGCTTTGTTGTCTTCCTGCAGCTGAGTGATTTTTTTTTCGAGTTCCATCTGGTCCGCTTCTGCCTCAGAAGCCACCTAGGTTGAAACGATGCGACGATTAATTTTGGTGAGCGGGGATTCTCTCCCACCAAGCAAGGGCTTCACCGGAACAGATCACTTGCCTGGAAGAGCTCTTCGTTATGGATTGATGCCGACATTTGTTCAAAATTTTTGCCAGGTGCTATTCTCTTCTCTGTAACAATTTCCGCGATAATAGGATCCTGTTCGGGGTGATCATGGGCATGCTGCTCCTTGCAACGAATGCAACAAGATACTGCGTCCCACCCCAAGACCTGATCGTACCACACGGGAAAGCACTGTCGTGGTGCGCAGTCCGAACAGTACGTTACTTTGCAAAAGTGGCACGTGTAAGGGAATCTAAAGCCAAACGCAGCGTGCTGTTGTGTGCGTTGTAAATTGTGAGAGGAGAGAGCATCTCAGCAGCAAATCAGAGCAAGCAAAAGCAAAATATCCGGCGCTTGACGAGCACAGCTGCGCTTTTCTACCGTCGCGCCCTCAGCAAAAAATGCGGTGCCCTGTCAAGCAAACTCACATGTCCACGCGTACCGACGCCAGAAATGGCAAACTCTGGAGGTCTCATCTCGATGTCGTCGTCGATCCCAGGCTCATCCTCCGCCTTCAGATAGGAGAACGGTCCAAGCTGAAATGTAGACTTATTGCAGAGTTCACACACGCCCGCACCCGCGAAGATGCCCTGACGAGAGTTGCTGAGAAAATTTTGTATTTCTTCGTCCTGAGCGCCGCTCTTGGTGAGAAGAGCGCGGAAGAACGACTTTTCGTTGACCCTTCTACGAAAAATGGAAAAAAGAGTCTTTACAAGCATCTGCGATGTCGAGAGCTCGCTCAAGTTCGTATCATCGAGCTGGTAACGAGACAGCACACAACAATTGAGGTATTGGTTAGTGAGGTCATAAAAATTGAGAATAAGTTAGCCTTCATAAGGAATGAATTGATGCATTGATGTATTAATTTGAGCCTGTTCTCTGTACACATCGACTTACCTCTGCGCTCATGCCATATTCGTAAGCGCTGATGAAGTAGGCAACGAACGTGTTCAGCACGACCAGCTGCATAATGATGAAGAAGGAGAGGAAGAAAGTGCTGATGAGAAACCACCAGCCACCATTTTCCTCGGCATTTGTCGCGGCCAGAGTGCCAGAGTACGTAACGTGCCAGTTGTTGACGAAGAAGAGCTGAACAACGGTCAATAGTGCACCACCGGGTGTTTGAAAGTTAATCCCTTCCGCATACGACGAGACAGAGATGGTTCCGGTATAGTTTGTGTCCATGGCTGTGCATCGGGAATAACTTCCATCTATTTCACCGCCCACACCGCTCGAAGTTAACGGAGCCCTCTCACAGTCAAGATCAAAGCTGTGGACGAGGAATGAAATAGTGAGAGAACACGAGGAGCCTGAAGAGATCTATAGTAAGAGCAAGACACTCACGAAGCTGATCCCCATGGCGTACCGCTAGTAGCGTTGTTCAAGACTAATGTGCTAGAGAAGAGATACATTCCAAAGTAGCCATAAAGATAAAAGAAGAAAAAGATAACCACGAGGAAGGGGAGACTGTTGGCGAGAGAGTTCACAATTGTCATGGCCGTCACCTGAAAATGGCGTGTGATGCTTAGAAATCGAAAGAGCCTCAGCGCACGGAAGATCCGCATCATGCGTACAACACGTAGAATCGAGATCGAGTTCGCGAAAGCAGAGGAGCTATTGATGAATCGGGTTGCTGCTATGCTGAGGATGGACAGGACGGCAATGTAGAAGTCGAAGGCATACCAAAAGTGGGTCAAGACTGCATTGAGTCCAACGGCGAGAATTGTGAGGACAACCTCGAGTGCAAACACGCTCACAAAAAAGTATGACATGTATTCTTGAAGGGAGGCATTACCGTGCTGAGCAGATGCCCCAGCACCGCTGCGAAGGATTTGGACATCATGTTTGTGCAAAGTGACGAAACATTTTTGTTGGTAAGAAGGTGAATGGGGGATAAAGCACGCTGACAGAGTACTCACGCAGCGCCACCACTGGTAGCGTTACGCGGGCCTCCTCCTCCACCACCGCCGGGGTGAGAGTGGAGGAGCCTCCCCACTTTGGGTGGTTTTGGCGGCCTTTGAATTTGCGAAGCAAAGACAAAAACGAAGACCATGTTCAGAATGATGAGAAAGTTGGAAATAAAGCGAAACCAAAAGGCAAAGACCACGGTCCGCAACGAGCGCATCGAGCCCCCGTAGTAGAAACGGTAGATCGCATCCATGCACGGGCCGTGGGGATCTCTCTGATCATTATCGTCTTGCTCAACGCGAACACCGACTTGAAGCAGGGCTTTATCTTCTATGCGGCACATGATCATTTCAAGAATCGATATGAATTGAGGCATTGTGATTTCCTCAAATTCTCGTCTCCTTTTCTTGAAATGCTTAATTTTCAGGAGTCTGATAACCTTTTTGATAGCTCGTACCCAGAGGTCATGTCCTAGCTTGCTGACTCGGACGACACGCGTAACTCCTTTGAGTCGTTTCAGCTCGAAGGTCTCAGCCTTCTTGTTTTGCACCTGGTCCCAGCAGAAGTCGGCGTGCTGTGCAGCTGGCATCACATTCTGAATATGGCGCATGCTGTTGGAGAGAATGGTTATGGAGGTGTGCGATGACAAGCAGTTTAGGTTCAAGCGTTGAAGCGATTTCAGGGTCAAGGATCTCAGGCTCATTCAGCGCGGAAAGCGAGGGCAGGACGGGTACATAAAAAATCTGAACAAAACTCACAACAAGTCGAAGGTCGCCTTGTTCATCGTGCCTTTGCGCGAGTCAAGCCTTGATGATTCAAATTTCTTTCTTGCCTTGCTCGTCCTCCTTTCGCGATTTTCTTTTTCCGTGTCGGACATTTTGTCCAACAGATCGCTTCTAGACGACGTAAAGCGGCTCAGTCTTCTGCTCGAGTCTTTTTTGGTAATTTCCGATAAAGTTGGTCTCCTGAAGCGACCAGATTTCGAGCTTTCCTGCTCAGGTTCTGACTCCTTTTCTTCTAATCTGGCGCCATCGTCGTCTGCGCCTAAAATATCTGTTGACGAATTATCTGTGCGGCGTGAATACTGCCTGGTAAGCGTACTGTGGCGCTTTATCGCGCTTACATTGAGGCTTTGCAGAATAGACCAAACCATGACGTAAGCGACGCGTCTCTCTACATATTGCTTGGCCGATTTCTCCTTGGTGTCGACCTCATACTCGTGGTAGACGACGGCGGTTGCGACGTTAAGCAGAACAATCACCGAAAACCAGAGGAAGACGAAGGACAAAACCGGGTTCAACCACGACAGCGTCGCTGGATCTAGGATGTAGGATGGCAAGATGACATCTGGGAAGTTGACGGATCCCGCCCACATAAAAAAGTGCTCCATGGAAGTAGTCGGCAGGTTCTTGTAAATCAAGTCATGTTGAGCGGTGCCCTCGCTGTAGCGCGGTTGTGAAGGTGGAATGCAAAATCGGTGCAAAGGCGGAAGCACAGACAAAGCAAGAGAGCATTTGTTCAAAAACACCACCATGGCAGACCACGTGAGATACCCCAAGCGCCAAGATAAAGCATGAAAGAGCTAAGCAAAAACTTACGAAATAAACGTGGACACGATCGCAAAGAGAAATGTCCACATGAAGAGGAGCGCAAGCGTTGGAATAAGCGCAGAAATTGAAATGACAAGAGTACTGATGAGACGCTGCACTTCGGAAAACGGGTAAACAATGTAAAACGCGCGAAGGAAGGTGAGCTCTCTAGGATACTTGATGCTTGGTAGCTGAGCAGACGCGATGCAGGTGTCCGCGAAAAGGAGCACGGTGACGAAAAGCTTCATCATTTCCCAGCTCTCTTTCCACGCGTTGACAGCGATGGCCATTTTCATGATGCAATCTACGAGAAGCAGCAGTTTTGTTGTTCAAAAGCCAATGATTCAGCAAAGGCAATTCCAGAACGTGAGAAGAGGGAATGAGAGAGGGTATAATCGGAGAGGTGCGGTCGATGCCTTTTACTGTCAAGAAAGCGGAGTTACCCACCGAGGAAGATCATAACGAGAATAAAAAATTCAAGCACAGAAAGTGTGAGAGGATAGCTGGCGTTTGGACCTTCGGCGAAGAACATGAGGAAGGGATAAACAAGGCCAAGCATCCTAATGACGTAGTCAAGGCTTCCATAAGGGAGGGGAATCTTCTTGAGAATGCCGTGATCACCATAGAACCAGAAGCGTCTCCACCACAAGGTCAACTCGTCGAGGTCGTGGTGAATCTTGATATCGAGCATTTTGTCGTACACAAGGGACGCAGCGGCGTCCAAAGCGTGAGCTTTCTTGCGGTGAGCACCGTCTTCTAACTCCTCAAGGTGTCCCTTGATGTTTGCGAGTATTCGTAAATTCACAGAAGGAGGGAAGTCAGTGCGCACGAAGTCGCCAGGTCCAGGGCTGTCCACATGTTGTGCAGAGTCACCATCTACAGACCTGCTCGTCGAGGTACCCGTATTCCTCGAGAATCGTTGCGACGGGCCTTGAACCATTGCCAGAATCTCCACTGTCGGTGAGGATCCGTGCAAGTTGCTTGTCGACAACATTCTCAAGCCTTTCCTCACGCTCACGCTCGCGTTCCTGTTTGTCTTCTTGCAGCGACGAAAGCAATTGCTTTGCTTTTGACTCGTTGCCACTCGGGCGTGAGTTGACTGCAACTTCTACTTGCTCTTGACTTATGACCTCTGCCATTTGCCTACATCAATTTGAAGAAGTTGACATTTCTATGGAAGCAACACTGTTCGAAAAGATCACCAAGGTGGGTCGAATGCCTGGTGGTCTCGCAATACACGCTTGTTGCTGGCCGGTGCCTGGTGGCTGCCTGCCCACACTGATGGAATATTCGACGGCACGACATCAGGTGCGCGGCGCTTGGGTGGGGAGCTTGGAGGGGACTCAAGTTGGGGGCACCCAGCCAAATTTTCATTTTCACTGCCAGGGCACCACAGGCAGGCCACGCCTGCACGTGCGGGGCTGACTGGGCACCCAGAAGAGCTGGCTCGGCGGGCGGGGCACCTCACTGTAACGAACGAACAAGATGGGATGTGCATCCGGGTGTTCACTTCTGGTACTTACAACTCACATCTCATCCATGTGTGGGCGAAACCGACCGGCACTCACCCCGCACCCGTCACGTCTCTGCGACCCCCACTACTGTGCAGTCCCAACAAGTTCTCACTGATAAAACCATGTCATGAAGTCGTCTAAGAAGCCAAAAAAGGCGAAAAGGGGGTCGTCGAAAGCGCCCAACGCGGTGGTGCGAAGCAAGACCTTTCTTTCCACAAATGCAATTACGAAGCAAGTACGTGATAATTCCGTCGCACACCTTGCACGGCTGACAGAGTTGCTTGAAGAAAAGCTTCAGGACGAGGACGTCGCCAGCGAAAGTGCCCACGAGATTCGTGTTGGGGAGTACAGGAAGCTGATGAAGCTGCTGATTGAAGGAGGGTCATTTGATGTGGGTGAGGCGCGTGTTCTGGAAAACTACCGCAAACGATGTGGCATCTCGGAGGAGGAGCACGAGAGTGCGTTGCGGGCCGCTGAGGTTTCCGAGCAGACGCTTAACGTTTTTGCTAAGGCGAGGATGGTACACGCGACAAAACATTCTCATTACTCCTTGGCACGGGGAGCAATGCAATACCTAGGAGGAGAGAACGCGAAAAAGACGTTAAGGGACTTGCAGGTGAGGAGGACAAGAAACACGACGTCCGTTTATGTGCGCAAACTTCGGGTGCGGTGACCTGGCTGACTCACTTAAATCCATTGATCACTGCCGGCGATAGAGCCAAACTTCTACATTGCTCGTAGAGATCAAGCGTATTAAAGTTATCTTGAGCGACACGGTGCACAAGAATGACTTTCGAGTTGCCATCCTGGGCGCGGCTACCAAGGCAGAACTCAACCACCTCTTGCGACAGCTCGAGGAGAGGGTCATTCAATTGTCCAAGACAAAGGCAAATAAGAATGAGATAGATAAGGCACTGCGGCGCAAGGTTGAAATGGTCGATTTTGCAAAACTTTCCAAGCGTACTGCTGCCTTGCAGACGCAAGTACACATGGGTGGAAGCACCTCTGCTTTAGCGGGAGTGCAGCCGCCATTGCCTCAGCAGTTAAAGCAGCAGCAACCGCAGCAGCTACAGGGACGGCAAGAGCAACACGAACATCATCAGCACCATCATCAGCAGCAGCAGCAGCACCACCACCACCATCACCACCAACAGCAGCAGCAGCAGCAGCAGGGCCAACTTCAATTTCAACTGTCACAGCAACAACACGATCAAGGGCATGAAAATGCGGTGGCGGTGGTCGGCACGTCGTCGCTAGCAAGAAACTGGAGCATGCAAAGTTCTGCATTTGCAAATCACGAGGTCCTGGGAAAGGAAAAGCAACCACTCTTGAAAAACACAACTACAAAAATGTTGTCTCCGATCATGTCTCCAGCAGCCGAAAGGCCTCGAAATCTCGAACGAATGAAAGGTTCTGCAGTGGGATTAGCTGCAACGTCCCCAGCAACAGTTGCTCCCTCAGATGCAGAATCGACAGAGGGCCGAGTGCGAGAGGTAGCGACGGGGTTAGAGCCAGAAATGGTCGCAGCACCGACAAATGCAACAACGAGAGCAATAGGTACACCCTCCCAGTCACCGCTGCCGACAGCACCACGAGCTGTTTCAGCAACGTCTTTGATCACAGAACATGAAATGGAAAGCAAAGCCGAGCTTTCGCCAGAAGAAGCAATACAGAAACAAGCTCTGTCCAGACCACGTCAGAGAGGCTCGATGATCTCGGAGACTGTCTTCAACGCTGTCGTACACGAGTCTGCAGAGAAACAGGCTAAGCTAAAGGCCAAAGTAGAGATTATGGAGGAAGAGATCGAAAAGATGCGCGAGGAAGTACAAACGGCCTTGTCCATGGCAAAAAGCGCAAACGAGAGCGCAGAAATTGCAAGCAAAGATGTGAAAGCGGCAGCAACTGTGGTGGCAGCGTTAACAGCAAATCGTGCAATGGGAACAAATCCGCACGAGGCGAGTTGAGGTGTCACAAAAATGAAGGCGTATATGGAGACGAGTGAACTTTGAACTCAGCTAGCTGGACCCCAGATCATTTTGAGCCGCGCTGACCCTCTTCACGTCTCACCTCTCCCCTCCCCAGACGACAGGAGACGTAATGTCGTCCTCAGAAGTTGCAGCCGCAGCCGCAGCCGCAGCGGTCGTCGTAGCTGGGGCAGCCAGTGCAGCGGGACCTTCACAGATGCCGAACTCGAGATCGCCTCGGCGCTCGTCACTGCGAAGCAAAGCGAACCGGGAGTCCGACTCGGACTTTGACGACGACGACTCGGACCTCGAGAGCGAGCTCGCCCATATTCGGTCCCAGCTACAGCAGAAGGCCCTAAAACTCGACGTGCGGAAACTCGACGACAGGCTGGCTGAGGCTGTGGCTAATATCGAGAAGCAGCAAAAGAAGGCTCAGGTGCTCCAAGAGAACTATCTGTCACTCAACTCTGTCAAGTTTAAGCAGCTCGACCGTATGCTCGACGACTTTGCGGACTATAGAGTCAAGCACCGCGAAACTCTCGACGAGCTCAGCGGTAGCTTTCGCACGTGCGTTCGGCAAAACAGGGAGCTTCAGAAAAATTTCGCGATCCTCTTGCAGTCGCGAGAGGAAGACAAAGCAGAGCTTAAAGAGTTAAAGGAAAAGCACGTCGAGATGACAGCCGCCTTCTTGGGGATGAAGGAGAACTAGTAAGTCTTTGCGCGGAGCGAAAGATGTGAGGTGTGACAGAGGAGAATCCATAGTGTGTTGGTTTTCAGAGACCAAAGTCTACTATTTTTGCCCCTCCCTGCCAATTGTTTCACGATTAAATGGCGCTGACCTCACCTTTGATGCAACAGCACCAAGATGTTACGCTCACACCAAGGCTGGCACTCAAAGCTAGAATCTACACAGGGTAGCTGCGTAGACCTGTCGGAGGAGCTGCGTAACGTCAACTTTCGCTTGAAGGACTTTGTCCAGCGATACAACAAGAAGGACGTCGAGAGCTCAGACACAATCAAGTTCCTGCAGAGGGACGTGAGTGCGCAAAAGCAGCGGCTCAAAGAGCGACACGCCGTGCTCATGCGGAGACAGGACATGCTGCACCAGGCGGTAGAGGGGCTCCGCGACTCCTGCCACAGCGCAATCGATCAGATGTCCACTGAGCTGAGCCTCTGCCAGGGGAACGTTGAGTTTACGAAGTCGAGACTCGATGAGCTGGGCAACCCAATCCATCTTGCTCTGCATGATGCGCAGCTCGAGAATCGCTCGCTCGTGGACGAGCTCGAGAGGAGGTACCCGAGGCACTCCTTTTGGAGTAAAAGCGGAAAAGAGTTTGCTCGTCAGGCTGACGAGAGGGACGCGGTCGAGCGGGGCGTCTCAGCCCCACCCGGACTCCCTAGCACCCTCCCACACGGCGTCGTGGGGAAAGTTGGAGCAAAGTGCGAAAATAATGGGGTGACTGGCCAGCCTAGCAATCTCGGTACAGCAGAAGCCATAACACCCTTTCCTCCTCCTTCTCGCGGCTCTTTGCGAACTGCTCCTGCCGGGCGTGAGCGAGGCGGGCAGAGACAACGGTCGGGATCGACGAACTTGGCGGGGAGAACAAGCAAACGAAAGCACACGTCAGCAGCGCGGAGGCGGAAGAGGGGAGCAGCTCGCGGAGGGAGTGGATCTGATCAGCACCTTGGCCGTTGGCTGGCAGACGTTGGTGGCGCCAAGATTGCGTTGTAATGAATTTAATGAATCGCTTGCAACGTTTTCGGGAGGTTCCCGTTTCGCCTGTATGTAGAGGGGGCTAGTAGAGGCTTGGTATTAGATACTGTAGGAATCAGAGCTCGGACGAAGACGCCACAGGCGCCATTACTGTACAGTGCCGTGTTCCAGGCATTCCTCCCAGATGGACTGTCCTGTACCCCACAGTTTAATATCGGTTGTCGTAAAAGCAAAGGAACGCATAACTGAATACAAAAGAGCGTAAGGAACTTGTTGGGAGGCGAAATCCATGGATTCTTTCAAAGTCGTGCGCGAAGTCGAGCTCGGGGGAGGCTCCTTCATTTCAGCCAAGCTGAGGAGCGGGAGTGGGAAAGCCAAGTCCTCGAGCAGAGGTCGAGCCGAAGTTCATGTTGCCACCCATGGCCGTCGACTGCGAAAACATGCCGCACGGATTGTGCTCCGCGATGCGATGGAAGAAGAGGGCTACTTTGCTTTTACCTTACAGGCAATTGATTGGTACAGCAGTAAGTCTTGTCATCGGATTCTCACGGGTGTCTCCTTTGGATTTCAATACCAACGATGACTTATTTCAAACTCTAATTGCTGCTCTCTCCGCCCTCACGCGGCGTGGGATAGAGGTCATGCATGGTCTCAATATAATGACACTGCTAGCACTGTTCTCCACATTGGCGCGAGCGCTCGCAATATCTTTGTCTCCCTATGTCGTCGTGTTGACACTTAACTTTGTCCTCAACTATGGAGATTTTGACGGGAACATGAACAAGGAAAACATAACCTCCTGGCTTCTCGCGTACACTTTCGCTGTGCTCTCTATTGTCATTGCTGAGGCTGTGCTTCACTCCTACGAAGAGCAACGCTACTCTCACCGAATGCAACACGCAGCTTATAAGTATCGCGAAGCAGCGCAACAGCAGGGTATCGACGTCGATGCAGTGGTTGGCGACGGCGTTCGCTCCTCCAAGCACACTCTCTTCAACCTCGTCCCCGCGCTCGTCGCCGACTTTTCATGCTCCATCTTCAGTTGCATCATGATTGCGTGCATCAACCTCAAGGTCTTTGCAGTATATTTCTCCATTCTCTTTGTTGCACAACTTCTCTTCATCATCGATGATCTTTACGTTACAACTCAGACGAATGCGGTCTTTGAGGCAGAGCGCGACAGCGCTCTCTCTCGCGAGCAGCATGAGGACTATCTCATCCAGACTATCGAACACAGTGCCACGCTCAACGCAGTGCTGGAGTCCTTTGCCACGATGGGATTGACCTTGTGCCCCATGGTCGTCACCTACTACGCGTTGGAAGAAGTCGGAAATGGCACAATAGCCAACGTCTCCGCCGCAATTATCATCATTTATTCGATCTACGGCAGCTACATCTTTAAGATGACGCATGGTAAATTGATTTCTCCTTCTACTCCCTCTTTTGTCTTCCTTCTTGTTTCTGATCCAATTGCATGCAGACCACATGACTGCAGTTATCGAATCACGCAACTTTGTCTACGACGTCATGGCATTCTGCAAGGAGCTGGGAATTGCGACCAGCGCGTTCCGACACCGCGACACGGCGCTCACAAACAAGGACGCCCAATCTACCTTTGGCTCGTTCAGAGAGGCGTACGGGGCGTTCATCTCCGACCCCCAGCGTCACTGCTGGGGTCTTATGATCCTTGTCATTGCGGGGGGAATGATTGTGGCGGGATCAATCTTTATTTCAAGTACGTTTCTGCGACTTGAAGATTTGAACTACAGAACCTCATATCGGAACTCATGTTACTGGTTCCTCCCTCTCTCTCTCCCTCTGTCCCTCCTTCACCCCTCCTTCCCTCTTTCGCAACCTCGAAAATTCACAGCGATCACCTACAAAGCTGGATACCTCACTTGCACTTCCGTTGCCATTTCTTGCACCTCAGTGCCTGACATTGGGATCCTATCTCTTATTGACGTGGAGCAAGCGCTTGACTGGTCGAAGGGCTGCCGTTTCGTTGACACACAGGCGGATATCCTCGACAAGTGCGTTGTTGCCATGGGTAACGAGACTGTGGCAAACAACCAGACCTGGTTTTCCCCTGCAGACAACAAAACGTATACGGTCAAGCCTATTGAACAACTTCTGCGCGAGGGACCGACCACTAGTGCGACTATTAAAGCTTCCTTTACTGCGTGGAACAAGGTCCCGATCGAGTTTAGCGTTGACTACACTGCTGAGGAAATTAATGCGCTCACCAGCGCCCTCCCGGGCGACGAGAGAAGCACTTCTGATGGAACTGCGCGGCGTCTCAGGTCCTCGTCGCGCAAGTAAGTGCTAGCCATTGCACGAGAAAGAGCCTTTGCACTCACAATATAATCACTCATATCCCGAAATAGGCGTGCCAGGCACCTCGTGCAGAGCTCATCCAAAACCTTAGGGCTCTTCAAAAACTTCTACTCCATCCGAGTTGTTGTCTCGACGAAAAGATTTGCCGGTTCTCGAAATACTATTTCCGCTCGGCTGCACGGCCAATTTGGCATCTCAAAGGTAATCCCGCTTGGCAAAGGCTGGAAATCAGGAGAGGCGCGAACCATCTTGGCTTACGGCGTTCCGGCTGACCTTGGTACCCTTCAGTCTGTGAACCTTTTCACAGACGGGAAAGATGGGCTCCTTTTCGACAAGGTAGACGTGACAACATTTCAAGATAGCGCAATGTCAACCACTTCATTCCAGATGGAATCGTTCCTGAAAATTCGTGGAAGTAGAAGAAAAGGTACGTGTCGAGAAATCGCGCTCTCACATTAGCTTGCTGGACCGCTTACTTCATCTCCCCCCGTCTCCCTTTCCCCTCCGTTGTGCTTGTGTTCACAAACAGGAAACTGGAAGAACTTCGAAACCCTTCCCCGTGCGCCTGCAATCAACTCGGCGTCGGGAAACATTGCGTGTCCCGTGGAAGGAGGAGTCGGTTGGCAAGGCGACCCACACCTAATCAATAGTACATGGGAAACTGAGATTCAATCCCAAACTACAATTAAGAAGATAACTTACAGTTTTGGGACGCTCTGGGCTGACACGAAAGTGCGCGGGGGACGTCGCTTCTCCTACGTTGCAAGGAAGGACTGCGGAATTTTCGATAGACATGGCAGCTTTACGATGAGTCCCACCTCGTTCCTTGGCGGATATGTCAACCGGGAGCTTCAGCAGACCTCCACTGCATCTTATCCAAAATATTGCCTCGGGCCATTACGTGACGGCAAACCCTGGTCAACGGAGGGGATGAATCAGGCGGAGATCAAGGAAACCTGTGCGGAGATAATCAGCTACGACCGCGGCCACCTCGTCCCTGCCAATCACCTAGACCACGACAAGCTGCAAATCAAGGAGTCAAATTATATGATCAACATCGTCCCACGTGAGTCGTAATAGAAACCGGACCTGATTGCAATAGGATTCGAAACTCACAGCGCACGCGCCACAGAGGTCGACAAGGTCAACAGAGGAGCGTGGCTTGAGAGCGAGATGCTGGTCGAGTGTCTGCGAGATGTTCAGGTGCTTCATGTTGTAGGGGGAGCCGTGTATCCAGGTTATGGCGGGGCAACAACGCCACCATCCCAGGCGGGCCGCGAGAACTGGTTTCTGAACTCGCACGGGATCTCAAACCCGACATACTTTTGGCGTATAATCTCAAAGCATGATGGGACAATGCAAGCATACTGGATCCCTAACGAGGCAGGCGCAACCGCCGCTAAATTTAAGAACGGGGACTATGTGGTATCTTTGGCTGATTTAGAGTTGAAGCTTGCCGCGTGGGGCGTGCCTGAGACTTTTCAGGTCTCGAGTGGAGTGGACAAGAGCGCAGTTGATGAGGTTTGGCGAGCCCAAGATGGGTGCAACCGTGGATAGAATATCTGCAATCATCTCCAAATTGACTCCTTTTATGTGAAACTA
>JACLAD010010905.1_pt1 | contig 14881 bp, 6 predicted proteins | sample 8027901 | NCBI WGS metagenome assembly JACLAD01 (sample SAMN15725071, study PRJNA655200) | protist metagenome | isolation source: fluorescence activated cell sorting (FACS) single amplified genomes of... | place: Spain: Blaines Bay Microbial Observatory, Mediterranean Sea | collected 2016-07-05 | reverse complement strand
AGTGTGATTGAATCACTAGATACTTCGGTTGTTCAACCGTTGTTTAGTGTTGCCGGCAGAAATTTTTCCAATTCGTACAATTTGACCCGGATGAAATCTGGGTTGGTCAACATGTCTTTCAGCGAAATGGCGTCCGCTTATTCCCATGTATCGATTTGGACGCAAATCGCTGTTCGAGAAGATGTTGGCCCGCGAGAATTTTCGTGTATTTTTGAAGATGACATAGTGCTAGAGCCTGATTTCGAAGCACGAAGAAATTTTGTATTGAGTGAATTGCCGACACACAAGCCAATCGATTTGTTGTATTTGATGTCTGAAAATTTTGACAGCGCATCAATGGTTCTGAGGAGCAACCATACAATGGTCAGCAGAACGTCATTGATGACAGGTGCTTATTGTTTATCGGTACAAGGCGCTCGGAAATTGCTATCGGCATTACCTGTAGACATTATTGTTGACATTTGGTTGGCAGAGCGATTTCAAGATCTTGAATACAGAGCAGTTTGGCCAAATCTTGCGCGTCATGCCCGCATCGGCAAAAGCGACACGAACCACAGTTTCTGGTCAGCAGAGTCAGATGACAGCTTGCCAATACGACGGAAGAGCATCAGGCCGAACAACGCTAAGGCACTGATACAGCGCAGTCGTGAGCTATTAGGCCGTTGCAAAGATTGAATAGAATTTCGAGTTCTGCAAAGGCTCGAAGCGGTGTTCGATTGCCGCTTGACAAGCATTTTGAGATTCATTTGAAAATTTCATTTTTGCATTCGCCGTTTGATTGGTGCGCTTACATCAGCCTGCCCAAATGAACGTCGCGTCTGCGCCAACATTCTGTTTCTCTTGCAGATATGCACCTGGCCGCCTGCCGACGCTCTTCAAATGAGTGATTATTTCCTCGATATGAAGCGCAAATTCGGTTTCCGGCTTATCGCAGCAATTGCCCGCCTTCTTGATCAAAATTTGTGTTTGTGATTGTTCTTGTTGGTAAGGTTGCGTTTGTTTGTCAATGATATTTCGAAGTCGAAATTGGTTGGGTAAGCAGTTATTATTACTTCTCGGTTCAATTTTCGTTCGTTCAGCAAGATCAGTGTAACAATTTTCATACAATTATTCACTCAATATTTTACGCAACTTTTCCAGCGTGAACAGACCACCATGCCCCGTTTCTTCGTCTTCGGATATTGGACATCTTTGTCTCTTGTCAGCCCAAGGGTTTGAAATTGAATACAACAAAATCCACATGTGATTTTTTGTTTGTCAGGTGAGAAGCAGCGAAACAAATTTTCACGATGTTGGTTTACAAAAGGTTGCTCGCGAAGATCATGAGGTACACGAGGGTTGGCAACAAGAGTAATAATCTTCGGATTAAGTCTGACATATTAACTTGATTTGTAATTTTTCTATCCTTCGCCTTGTGGTTCTACTGAAAAACGTGCTCAAGTTCTTGTATTTTGTTTTTGTCCAGGAGATGGCTGAAGATCAGCAAGATATCTTTTTAATTTCGATCGCAGCCAAGGTTCAAAAAGGTGAGGCAAGTCGTTCTGAAATGCAAGCCGCTGTGGATTTGGCTGCTGCCCGCATCAAGCTCGCGAAAACGCAGGCTCATCTTGCCGCTTTGAATGTCGCCATGGAGTCCGATATGGATTTGTCATCCGCGGCCAAGATTCTTGGACATGGCGAGGATCAGCCTCCTTTCCCGTCTCCTGAACCGGTCCCGTCCCCTGAACCGGTCCCGTCTCATGAACCGAATTGGTACATTCCCCGAAACCATGAAAAAATCCCAAAAATTTTCAAAAGTTAGTTGTATTGAATTTCATATGTAAAAGCAGCCCCTCAAATTTTGGACGCTATTTTTGTTGAGTTTTTTTATTTTTAAATTTTTATTAATTTCAAAAAAGAAAAAGTCCACGTGCCGGGATGCGAACCTGGGTCTGAGGTATACAAAACCAATGTACTTACCTCGCTACAAAATCGACGCATTCAAGCAATTAGGCAAGCTTGGTTATTATACCCTATTCATCCAATTTCGCGCAAAATTTAGAAAAACTTCAACCTTTGTGCTTGATTGTTTGCGTTTTTTTTTTGCTTTTCATTTGATTTTACGAATTTACAAAAAAGTTGTAAAGTGAAAAAGACATCAAAATTTGCAAAATTGAAATTTGAAAAACGTGAGTTTGCATCAAAATTGGTCTAATTTCGACCTCCGTGTTTGATTTTTTGTATTTTTCAATTAAAATTAGGCCAAAAGAAAGGTCTCCGGAAGCAGATTGCGTTTCATGCGTCCAAGAAAGAGATGTTGATGAAAATACATTTTTCTATTTTTCAGCATGAAGATGTATTATTTTTTATTATTTTTCGTGTTTTTGATTTTTTTCTTTCATGATGATTTAATTATATAATTATTTTTGTTGTATGTAATGATTGATGTATATATATTCTGTATATATTCCACAAACACATGTTCAAACAGTTAGCGCATTATATTATATATTCATCATCATCTGTTCTTCTGTAAGTCGTTGTATGTACCACTGCCTGATAGTTCATATCAGGTTATGAGCCCAAAAGCAGCATACAACGCAACAGAATAACAGTCAGAAACAGAGCTTGAGTTAACCAAACTATTGCACGATTACATCGAGTGATACCACCGATCGAACCTCACCTACGACATTTTCTACGAGGCATCGTTTGGTTAACAGAGCTTAAAGAAGTTCAAAGCGCGTAGCTACGGGTTGCTAGCTTGGAGTCAACACGCGCAACAGATAGCAGTAGCAAACAGTAGCAAAAAGCACCAGCACCAACACCAGCACCAGCACCAGCGCCAGCAGAAAACAAAACACTAGCAAAAGCAGAAGCACCAGCACAACCAAGAGCACCACGCAGCAAAATAGTATTACATCACCGGATAATTACAATGACGACAGAGAGGGCATTACGAGAAGTCATCCAGCAATTAGAGGAGAACAATGCGTCCGAATATCAACAGCATTTAATTCTGGAAACGCAAATGAATGACAAGATCACGTCTCTAACTCGGGAGGTCGAAGAGTTAAACGGAGACAAAAAGGCGCTCACCAGATCGCTCAAAGAAGTAATAGCGGAAAATGATACCCTCATTGGCGAGAGAGAAGCGTTATCGTCGACATTGGCAATGATTAAAAAGCAGCAGACCAAAAAATGGGTCACGATTAAACAGCCCGGCGACGGTGTTTGCCTGTTTCATTCGATTTTCAACTCTTTGAAATTACAAAACGTGAACAACCTACCGTGGAAGGACGGTTTCGAGCTTCGTGCATGGTATCTTGATAGGGTTTTAAGTATGGATGGCGACACCGTCATCAACAGCCAAACCGAAATGAAACTCTGCGACATCTTTCAAGAAAGTATCAAGAGCTGGTACGACAAGATGCTACCGACAAAACTATGGGGCGGCGGTTTTTCGTATCACTGGGCAGGCGAGGACGATTGCGACGTCCTCGCGTATCTCCTCAACATCAACCTGATCGAACACACCGACAATGGAGAAGAGCAGAGGCACACATCCGAAAACGCGACAGTGGAGGTACACGTTGCTCATTCCGTAAATCATTATGATCTCCTTATATCACACGAACAAGCCGGGGCAATCATCGCGAAAATCAATAACACAAAAGGTGACGAAGAAAGCATTAAAAGAGAGTACGAGCAGTACCAAAAAAAGTTAGAAGACAAGTGCGACATTCAACATAAGCTTCTCCGCGAAAAAACAGACGCTTTACATGATTATCTGGAGATAGAGAAACAATACATCGAATTGCAGGATATCTGCACAAAACTCCAGTCAGAACGCGATGCCTTGGCGCAGCAGGTAACATTGGCCATCGAAGACAAAGGGGAGGCGCAAGAGTCCTTGCGAAAAGTGAAAATTGAATACGAAGAGTACAAGGAAAAGTTCAACGCGACATCAAACAGTCACGGAGAGACATCACTGAACTTCAAAAACTTGGTAATTAAGCCACCAACGGTAGGAGACTTCGCGAAATTCAAATTTGCTTACGAAAACGAATCCGTCGACACATGGCATGAGACGTACCATTCCTTACAAGAAAATCTTCGATCGGCAATACGCATGGCAACGCCGTCATCCAAACATGGCCAACACGCGATTGCAAAAGTATTCCAAAAGGTACAAGAAGAAATTGAAAAATGGCAGAAGATTAGCCCTGAGGATCGAACAAATTGTACTCCGCTCGAAGATCCTTCGTTCACCGCAGCAGAAGAAATTATAATGGAAGCATTTCGACCGCTAGCTACAGAGTTGTTGACGGATGAGCATGCAGAACGCCTTGCAGCGACACACACGACAGTGCGCTCTAACGTTCCCTTGGCATCCGTTCTCTTCTTTTTGAGTCAGTATGGATACTCCGGATCGCTAGAAGAACGATTACAAATGGCAACAACCAAGTCAGCGCTGGTCATATCTTGCGGATGGAATGCCTGCATGGAAATTCAAAACTGGGTCGACAAGCTTGACCGCCTTAAATCCACCAACATACCACTTCCAACGGCCCAACAGTTATTTTTAGTGTTTACGAAAGCCATTAAGGATCACAAAGATGGGCTTCACGTGAAGAAGCAATTAAAGATTGAAGCATACCAGGAACGCAACCAGTTAAATGACGAGAACCCTTCCCTTGACATCTCCGACGAAAAAAAGGCAGCGGAATCCATGCAGCGCTTACGGGGGTTTGTGTCATACGTCAAAGGTCAATTCAACGCTGAATATCCAGAAAAAGACCGACCTGCAAAAATCAAAGCCGTTAGTATGAATGTCGATTTACATCACCCACCCACGAACGGTAAAGGCAAGGGAAAAGGAAAAGGCCAACAAGAAATTCTCGTCAACTTCCCGCGAGGCGCACGCTTACAAGGCCAGGTGCATTCATTCTGTGAATTACGCAAGTTTGGGTATGTGGTTTTGAATGAGGCAGCCCTTAAAGTTGCAGAGCAGTTCTATAAAACGTCTCCGTTTTCCCCCAGCGAACGCAATTGGGCATGGGTCGACGTCAAAGACATCTGCAACAATCACCGTCTGGTGGAAGGCGAAGTTGTTACATTTGAATTAGCACAGGATGACCGCAGTAATAAAGACTTGCAGCGCACAAATCGCGACGGACAGGTCCACACGGTACCTGCACGTATGCGTGCAGTGAGAGTGGAGGTGCAAACGTCTCGGCCAGACGAAAGGCCAGACAGCAAATCGCAGTTTTGCACAAATTGTAAAAAGCATGGCCACCAGGAACGCGTGTGCCCCGAACTAGGAACGATGAAAATCACTGCATATTCGATGCGCGCCACTACAGATACCTCCGACCCAGCCGACTGGATTACGCAACTAGTCCAGGACACACAGCAGCCATTCATCAACGATTCAATTCCAGTCTCCCAGCATTCACACTCCGGGTATGTTCCAAACAAAACCGATCAGAGTACATCATGCAATACGCCTGCACCTGTTGCCGCGAATCCAGAGGCCAAGAACATCGAAGGCGTGACCAAGGATCAGGATGATGTTTTTCAAGACGCATGCGAAGATCACGATGATACGCAACATGCTGACGCCGATCTGGAATTCATGTCGAGTTTTTGGGAGGCCGCCATCCCCCCGCAGTGAATGGCATAAGCCCGACAGCACATGATATTAATTGGAAAGCCGACACTGGGGCTAGTTTAAATACTAGACCTCCGAACCTCTACACATTTATCTCTTGCATTTTCCAAAAGATCCAGCACATAGTCTCATTGATTTTAGCAGGCGCCATATGGATGCTCACAAGATTCTACGACACAGCAAATCACGCGAAATACAAATCCACAGCGTATCCATTCATCAACAGCGCCAATACACTAACACACTCTCACACCAACGCAATTTTCGATTTAGGAGCTGACCTGAATTATAAAATCGGCGATTCAACAAAATCAAACTCTCCAAACGTATGCATTCAAGGAGTCGAGGGATGCAATACCATTGGGTCTACAAATCCTGACGGAAGTATTCAAATTGATGGCGGCTTTAATTTAGTTTCGGGAGGATTGGCATGCAGGGTGGCCGGTAATCTGTTCGTATGGTCGCAAAAGGATTCACCATTGTTAGGTAAACTCAACACGATGCAAGTACGCAAACTTGAGAAAATGCTAATAAAGGAGTCTGGAATGCACCGTTTGGTCGTCATAAACAATTGCCCACACCTTCACCGGTCTGAACAGCGAAAGGAACAGCAGGATATTGCATTAGTACTTCACTCCTCTGCCATACTTGACAGTGGAACAACCAATAATGTCCTCCGGATGCGCCCAGACATGAAAATCCGAGATGAATTGGTGGTTGAAGGAGTTGCAGGGCGAACTTCCTTGGTAAAACGCACACACAATGACGAATTGATAATTGAGCAAGGAAGGGAACTAATATCCCTAGGAAGGGCGTGCATCATTGGCGGATACAGTTTCATTTGGCTACCAGGTCGCAACGAACCGTTTTTTGGAAAAATATCTGAGCAAGCCAAAAACGAAATGCAGACCATTTTGAGCCGCGCTGCAGTCGACTCACTGGCCGTCGAGCAATACGTTCCCATGCTTAGCCCAACACAGACAGAGCAATTGTACAAAGAAATCGGTGAGCAAGGCCATCAAATTCGCGAAGAGAACAAGCTCAAAGAGGAGGGAAAGTTGAATTCATGGTATTTGCAGTCCGTCAAACCCCCAAAAGAACGCGTCCGATTATACACTACCGAAGCTGCTCCAAAATGGGTCAAAGACTTTGCGAAAAAACAAAACATCAACCACACGCACGTAATACATGCAACAGGAACGCAGCGCCTTCACAATGGCATCGGCACCCATGTTAGGCATGCGTACCCTCGCGAACGGCAGAACCTACCAAGTAGCATACGACCAGCTGAGCGAATCACATTCTGCATCGACAAAGACAAGAACACCATCAGCGAAGTCCGCGACACAAATTTAACAAGTGCTAAACCAGCAGAATGGAGTAAGGCGTTTGATTCTTTAACATTCATCAAATATACAGACCTCTACGAAACCATACCGTACGAAAACGCTCCCGAGTATTTTATGTACGTCTGCACGTTAGAGGATTCACTGATGATAGCAGCCGGTGGTTTAAGCTCGCAAGTACCAATACAACGTTTTGACGAACAAACACTCCTACAAGCTCTGTCACGAGGGGACCGCCACGTGTTCATAATCAAAAAGTCTGACCTACAACGCAAAAATATTTCCATTCAAAAATTCGTTGGCGTGGAATCCGAAGATATCTTTTACGCGCAAGACAACATACCATCTGATTGCCTTTTAGCAAACATCGAATGCGAAAAGCTACTCGGATCGATACCAATGGTACAAGTTTGCAAACAAGGTGAACACCCGCAGGAACTACCGTTGTACGAGGCAGTCGAAGCGGCCACAGAAATCCTCGTTACCGCATATTCGTCGACAGTATGTCCCCCAGTCACACACATTGCGGCGTCGGCATCCAAACCGATTGAGTTAGCGACAGGTGATCAAGCTCTGAAATTCAATCACCCCCACCGGTTTCATTTCCCGCGTCGCGCAGATTGTCCGATCTGCCAACGCCAACACTTGCAGCACCGCCACAGTGCACGTAACCGCAATGTACGATTAGGATGCTGGGCCATCGATGTCGCACATGGACCGGACGGGGCAGCATGCCTTGTGTTCACGCAAGCCAGCACTGACTCCATACAAACTATTCACTCAGTAATTTTGGAGAACATGGAATCAACCACAATTTCGTTTGCGATTATGCGAGGCTTAGTGGAATTAGAATATTTCTATTCTACCGACGTCGTGCGCAGGATACAAAGTGACAAAGCACCCGCCATCATGAAGGAGAAGAACACCCTACTAGCTAAGCATTTCATACATCTCACCACTACACAGGGAGGTGATTCGTCCTCTAACGGCAATGCCGAGCGTGCCATTCGCACCATAAAAGACATCACCTCGACCTCGTTGGATGCTAGCGGCTTACCCCAGTCTGCATGGGCGCAGGGGATGGTCCATAGTGGGTTCGTCTATAGCTCATCAAAGCGGACATGCAACCGAAAGACACCGTACAATGATCCGCAGTGGATGCGAAAGGCAGTGCAGGACCTACAACCATTTGGGTCGGCATGCGTCGTTGGTAAAGGGCCAAAGGCAGAGGGTCTTGCGGGACGCAGTGCAATTTATTTCTACCCTAGCAGCGACGTCAGCGGTCATCACGTGGGCATTATCAACGACAATACTAAAGAGTTGGATTTCTTCGATGACGTTGTGACTGTGAAACCGTTATTGAACAAAGGCAACTATAGCTTCCCCAAAATACACATCAAGGATAACGTTAGACACATATATGACGAAGGCACACACGCTGTCCAATGCCAGCGATGTTACAAGTTGCGATCGCTTGCAAAAGAAGACGTAAAAGAAGCACAAGGCGATAGCGGATTTTACTGTGAAAAGCTAGCCGATTGCCGATGCCACGATCCTGAACATCCTTCATTAGCAGCGTTTCCCGACGCTTCAAAACACGGACCGCATATAGGCACGACACCAGTTACGAAACCATCTGGAAAACCAGGACGACCCAAAGGAGCCAAGAATAAACCTCGAAAAGCTAACAACATCAGTGATGAAGTCGGAAAGAAACGAGGACGCAAACGCGGATCACCCAACCGTAAAGTAGCACAATTGCTGTTAGCAGGCGCATGTCATCTCATATCCGATCAAGCCTCACAAACGCAGATAGATCTCCCACCAGCACAAATCGTTCCAAATCAACCGTCCGAACAAACAATATCCGGGGAGCTAACCTGGGAATCAAGCATACGTAGCCATGTCTATAAGGAGCTTGGAGTTGACGCCTGTAAAATGACTCCAGGAGGAGAAGAAGCAGTTGCTAAAGAGTTGAACAAATACTTGTCCACACGATCATTGGGCAAACCGATTCCGAGATCGTCAATACCAACATCTGCGGTAATATACAAGTCGAAAATGCTATTCGGACAGAAGGAAGCTGAAACAAATGATCCGGTCGCCAAAGCACGTTTAGTAATAGGGGGTCATCTAGGCTTCAACAAACACGGGAGAGTGGTGGTGAAGTCAAAAACAAGTACCACCGATTATTGGGCCCCCACCGCCTCCTTATCTGCTGTCAGATACGCTGTTTCCTACACCGCATGCAGAAAAAATTTTGCGCTATCATGCAAAGACCTATCACAGGCATATTTGCAGAGCGTGTCAAATGAAGCGTCAAGCTTTGTCGAGCTTCCGCTTTCCCAATTACCGTTTACGTTATTTCCCGCTGAGGTGCAGCTACAAATTCGGGAATTGCGAGAAAACAATGTTGACGATGCGGACATCCTATTCCCGGTCGTAGCTTCGTTATATGGATTGCCATCTTCTGGATATACGTACTGGCGCAACTTGGAGGCGCATTTGATACGCCAGGGTTGGAAGAAGGGCCGCGGCAGTGTCTTTATCAAAGGCGACGCCAGATTGGTTTGTTATGTAGACGATTTATTATTGAGCTGTGACAAGACGCAAGAAGACGCAACATGGCGCGACATCCTCGGCTCCAGATGGCAAGCTGATGGACACCGGATTGAAGTCGGAAAGCCAGGACGATATTTAGGCATTTATATACACAAAACCGAGGATGGCAGTTACCGGATGGAACAAGAACAGTATATTCTTTCCGTCATAAAAGCATACGAAAACATGACTGGTCGCAAGATCAAAGCACGGAAAACCATACCGACGGCGAATACAAATGGTGACACGGTTACATTTTTCCCACATGTTAATCTACACGCCAAAGATGAACCAGACATATCCTGCCATCCCAAAGCGCACGTATTCGCGGCCAGATCACAAGCGCAGGTATCACCGCATCATTCATGCATAGGAGGCCTAATGTATATATGCCGTGGAACACGACCAGACATTGCCAGAGAGGTTGCACAGTGCAGTGAGCGAGTCCATAGCTGGACAGCAGATGACGACGCAGCGTTGGAAGGCATTTTAGGGTACCTTCTGGGAAATGAAAAATCCATCGAGTACAATCCACTACCGGAGGCATGCGAAGTACAGGAACTACAAGCAGTCGCATACACGGACTCCAACTTTTTAGCGCCTACAAGCCGATCTGGATTGGTAGTTACATTACAGCACCCGAAAGTTCCAGGACGCTGGACCCATGTTATCGATTGGTCTTCAAAAAAGCAGGCGTTTACATCTTTATCTTCAACACAGGCAGAAGTGACAGCACTAGTACTGGCGGCGCGAGTTTTGGTTGAATGTGTAGACGACATGAGCGAAGTGTTTGGCCCCATGCGCACCCCCTATATCTTTGGAGATAGCGCAGCCGCACTCGCAGCCGTGCGCAGAGGCTTCAGTAACAAGCTAAGCGGGTGTAACAGGGCTGTCGGATGCGCAGTTGCTTGGCTCCATGAATGCGTTACGCATGACCGTTTCCGCATGTCTTGGATATCCGGTCTAGATAACCCAGCGGACTCGCTAACAAAGACCCTGAGCAGTCAGAAGTGCAGGTTACGGCCGGTACTATCTAGCCGGAAGACCGATGGAAGTTGGACCAAGCCCGCCGCAAGATTCGATACCGATAAACCCATTCCGCAAAGCTGCCAACCGATCTTTCAAGAAAATGTAAACAGATGTTACGAATGCGGGACGTCGGCGGAACTATGTTTCAAATGTAAGTGCTGCAGGCAGTGCGGCTGTGCTTGCCACGAAAGCGTTGAAGACGCAGACAGCGAGCTTTTGAAAACGTTGGTTCATAAGGGTGCACACGTATCTTCAAATTGTAATATTTCTCACCAGATTCAAACACCAGTTTTTCATATCAACGACGTTCCAGCAACATCCAGCAAAATGCTTGCACAACGCACTATATGCCAATTTTCCCAGTCCATCGCGAGGGATTTAACAAAAGAAGTCAAATCACAAGAAAGAGCATTTGCACTCACGGACAAGGTATCCAAGGATGGAGAGGAACGGCATAATTATACGAAGTACCTACAACGGGAGTACCGCACCAGGGCAGATAGACTAATAGCGGAGCAGCCGAGGAGGAAGAACAAAAGTAGACGACGCATATATAACGAAGGAAGAGAGTACCGATGGGTTAGAAATGCGCTGGAGCAAGTCAAGAATGAAAATGTCGACGGAATGAAATCCCTTGCAGAAAGTGCTGAAGAAGCAGGGATTAATATCCCATGGAAGAAGAGGATCAGAGGCCAGCATCGAGGAGACTTCCCCCCAGCAAAATGCAGCGCCGACATGTATGAGGCACCGACGGAAAAGAGGAACAAAAGTAAACAGTTGACCAGAAGAAGTACCAAAGAGCAGCTGAAACCAGGGAAGCTTGCTCAGCCTGCTAAACCATTGAATCCTGGTTTAGTCGATTTCAAGATCCAACGAAAGAAACCATTGCGCCCCGGCTTGGTGAAGAAGGTGGATCCCGATATTTAGACATCAAGACATTCCAGCACGGGGACCTGTTGTATGTAATGATTGATGTATATATATTCTGTATATATTCCACAAACACATGTTCAAACAGTTAGCGCATTATATTATATATTCATCATCATCTGTTCTTCTGTAAGTCGTTGTATGTACCACTGCCTGATAGTTCATATCAATTTTTGATTTGTTTTTTGACAAAATAGGTTGATGCATTCGTCAAAAATGATGGGTGTTTGGCATTGCAGTTTGGAACCCACGAGGCGATTATGGACGCCGTGCCCGCTGAGTGCCAGGATGAGATGGATCATTGTCAGGCATACGCGATGGACCGGTGCGGTCCAGGAAAGGGATATGATTATTTATTGTTGCGGATGCACGAAAATTTGAATATTGGGTTAGGGTCAACTCAAAAATGCAGGATTTTTTGTACATTTTTGATTTACACAAAACAATACCAAAAAGGAAATATTTTAATTTTTTCTTTCATTGTTTGTCAAATGTCGGTCATTTTTCATTATTTCCAAATTTTATTTCTTTGTTAGATATGGGTCCTGGACCTTCGCCAGAGCCGGAGGTTTTTTTGAAACAGAAGAAACATGACAACGACGCCAAAAAGGATCAATTTTTGTTCCAGAAGGAGGTCAAGGTCACTCGTTCTCTTGATCAAAGGTTTCCGAAAAAAATAAAGATGTGGAGAGCAGACTTGGCAAGCATAACATCAAATTTATAACATCGAAGCTTTGATTCATTAATTATTTGATAAATCATGCAGATGAAAAATTGAAATATGATATTTTTTTTGAAGCAATTTGCACATTGTGTCATTCATGATTGTTAGTGCCGAGACGCACACCAACGAGGCTCTCAAGCAGAAGGAGTACGAATTGCAACTCAAGCTGGCGGATGCTAAGTTCAACAAAGGAATATTTATACCACTTTTGTGACACATTTTTCCTGCTTGAACGTGTCAAAACGAGAAACTTCGGATGAAAATCGGTTTGTCGGACTTTCAAAAATGGAAAATTGACGCATCGCGAAAATTATGATTTTTTTCGATTTTTAAATTTTAGTTGTAATAGTTGTATAGCTGATGTTAAAAATGAGTTTAACTCCCTTCTTTGATATGCCGCGACAAAACATTGTGGTTGTTGGATCAGATTTTTACATTTTTGGAAATAATTTCGAGTTTTGACATTTTTGAAAAAGCAAAAGATATCAAAAAAATTGAAAAATCATTGATATTTAATTTCAAAAATGCAAATTTTGGATTTTTGTGTTTTTTCGTCCAAATTTCACCAATTTGTTTTTCTTCGCTTTCGAATCCATTTTTTCATTAAAATTTTCATTTTGTTTTTTAGGTTGAAAGCTGCAGAGGCGAAGAAGGAAATCGCAGAAGCTGAGGTCGATCGCATCAATGCGGAACTCAACTTGCACCGTTCCCGTGGTATTCTTTTCATAGTTTCAACGTGAACTTCCTCGTTTGTTTTTGAATCGCATTATGTCGTGATCAGGTGTCCCCAGTCAGTAGAGCAGTTGAGCTGTTGCCGTGTTGGTGATATCTTTTAGTTTTGATATTTGTATCCTCTAGTTTGCAAAGATCGGTTGCAGAGGATGCTTATAATCATTTAGGATCGTGTTTCAGATTTGCGAAACGCGTTGAATTATTATTTCTCACATAAAGCTCAGATTCATGTCTGTGCCAATCCAGTTTTCAGGAAATACATTTTTCTAGTCATAATTAATTTACAATTATAATACTGTATATACAGCTAACTATAATCGAGATTTGGAAATAGTTCGCTGGAGTCTTGGTATAGGGCGGTGATATTGGATTCTTGTTTCTACAACAAATTATATGTACCAAATGCTGACAAAGATACCCATTGTTCGTCGTGTCCGTTGTTTTGCGCGTCGGTTTTATTTATTTATGTGATTAATTTTTGATAGCCACGTGTTTGTGAAGTATAATCAAGCCAAGGTTTGTCTTGTTGTAACCCTACACCATGCTTTGTTGTCGTTTGAATCATTTATGTTGGTTCTGATTAGCATATGGTTGTATGTTTAGTTTAGTTCGCTATTCAATCTTCACGCAGCATTTGAATTGGTCTTTGCCTCATCAACAGGGTGGATACAGCAAAATGTCCACCGGGTATTCAAATTTTGGAAAGTATCCGCGCTTACATAAGCCATTTGCTGTGAGAGGATCTCACAAAATGGGCATTGCAGGCTGGTGGTCCTTGCAGGTGTACGTGTACGGGCCATGCAAGTCATGCATGCTGAATGAGTTCATCAGTTACTTGGATGCGGGATTTTATGCAATTCAGTTGAGTTGGTTCAATAATTATGCGATCCTACATTTGTCTCTATGATCGTTGGCTGCGTTATTTGCTTTATGGTTCATTGTAAATCAGTGTTCATATTAATTTCATGTTTCTTTGATGGGTTGCCATTTTGAAATCATAACTGAGAATGTTGAAATCCATTGCTTTTTGCTCTTTGTTAATTTGCCCGTCACAACGCGTCGATGGAGTTGGTTCTATCCAAACCACAGGGGTTTTGAATCGTGTCTCTGATGTTGGTGGTGCGATTCTTGGACATTATCAATTTCTGTTTCCACCAACCGCATCCAAGTTTTCTAATACATCGATATTTGAAAAAGAAGGTTTAGCCAAAGCGCCATCTTTATTTTCCAAACAAACGGGGCTCAACTACGCTCATACGTCGCATTCAGTGTCTTGTGCATCTGAAGAAAATTCTGTCCAGCAAACAGAAATCAGTGGCGCAATCGTACGCAATTTGTCGCTGACCGATCTTGTCGCAGTACGTGGAATCATTGCAAATAAGTTTGAGCATTTTGGCGGGCCTAAAGCGAACGTGTCTGAATCAATTCCCCGACGTATTTGGAATCAATTCGCAGAGCAAGATATGAACATTCGGTTGTATAGTCATCATGTCCAGGATGATGAAAAAAGGTCGTCCACCAGCAATGGATTCTTGTTCTTAGAATGGATTAGTTTGATTGTATTCATTATTTGTTGAATAGTCACGCTTGTAGGCACATTTTTCGCGGTGCTGACACCATCATCTTGTTGCTGCACATTTGAAATTTTCAATCCACAAGTTACATTGCAGCGCGAATTTAGCGGCGACAAAATTTCGTACTGTACTGGTCCGAAGTTTTGGTTATTGGTCCTTTTGACCTACTGGCCGATTAATTAATTTGGTCCCGCGATTTTGGTTTTTGAAACTTTGGATTTCGATTTTGATTTATTAATTCCCCAGCGCGAGCTGATCATTAATTGACATTTGATACCAGGGCCCGTTTGGT
>JACLAD010000054.1_pt1 | contig 14911 bp, 12 predicted proteins | sample 8027901 | NCBI WGS metagenome assembly JACLAD01 (sample SAMN15725071, study PRJNA655200) | protist metagenome | isolation source: fluorescence activated cell sorting (FACS) single amplified genomes of... | place: Spain: Blaines Bay Microbial Observatory, Mediterranean Sea | collected 2016-07-05 | reverse complement strand
GACGACGCACAGCAAATCGAAGAAAAACTTTTGCGAAAGCGCCGCGAAGCCATAGTCGATATCTTTGCAAAACATATTGAAGATGTCTACGCAAGGAAACTAAAATTTGATGCGATACCAGTTGAGGAAAAACAAAAGTTTGAAACGTATATGAAAAGAAGGTGGAGAGATTTGGGTCATCAGACAAAAATTACGTTCGATGATATTTGGAAAGGGCCAACCTCAACTTCTTCAAGAAGTGCGTTGGATCAGTTGACTGAGGTTACAAAATTAGATTACAAACTATGGCGGGATGTTTTTGAATCCATTGCCACAAAAGAGTCTTACAAACAAGAGTACGAAAACAAGTTGGAAGATAACAAGTTGTGGAGGGAACAGCATCCTATGCATATTTTTGGTACGGCATTAGATCACAAATCTTTAGTCGATGTCATGCTCGAATCTGAGAACACACGCCCGGGCCCATATCAAGGTTGGTTCGGGACGTACGAACAACCACCTACAAAATCCTGGTATCAATTTGCAGAAGACGATCACAAAAGCGTTGATAAAAACGTTGAAATGGTTGATTACATACTTGCGCAATTTGATCGTGCTATTGAAAACGCTAGCACCACATCAATGTCAAGTCTATCAAGCAACGCTTCCACGTCGTCTATGTCTTCTGTTTCTTCATCCCAAGGCAAAAAGACATCTGGCCTCAGATCGTTTTTCCGAAAAGCATCCCAAGAAAAGAAACAGACAGAACGACGTCCTTCCCTCCCTGTTTTTGGCACAGGCGATGCGAAACAATTTGTCGGGGAGTATTTACAGAGCGGTTCTTTTTCAAACCTCAAGGGTTTGTTAGATTATGCTACGGATCAGGGTAGGACGGACATTGTGAATTTATTGAGTCCCTTCGCGCTAAGTGTTGTTTAAAACAAATTAAAATATCCAGCAAGAAATGCAATGTTTTCTGTTGCATTTCAGAATTGAAGCTTTTTTGGTGTTTCTTTAGACATAATTATTTTTTTTGGACTACATCATTTTTACATTGAGGTTTCTTGTGAGTATTCGAAACGTTGTTTATGTGCCGTTGGGTTAGGTCGTTCCTGTCGTGGAGCGTGGATGTGTGTTCTGAAAATTTTGGAAGTGCTACAAATTCGTAGGAGACCGCTGTGTTTTTTGAGTGTTTGATCGTCCCGTATTCCAGTTGCATTACAGTTGTAATGCAGATGCGTTGTTATTGTTCCGTGTTTTTCAATTGTTTTACCGACATGGTATTGTATAATTGTTTTCAACGTTGTGTGAATTGATTTTAGAAAATTGTTTTTTATCGCAAATGAATAACATTATGCGAAGAAACAACCATTTCTGTTCAACAATTTTTACGTTGTGTTTCGTTTTGTCAAATCGCTATCTTTTTTGTTTTTGATTTTTTTTGATGACGTTTACAATCCATATTTCAAACATTTCTGTGCGGCAATTATTACCCACAACCAAAAACATACCGGCTTTGTTTTTCATCAATCTATTAGTACCAACCAATCAAGCTCTTTTAAAGCCATAACCATCTGTCGTACAGTGCATGTACCAAACGATCTTTTTAAAAAATATTTTAAACGAACAAATCAAGTAAAAACAAAAACATGAGTTACTCCATGAAATTTTTGATTCTGGCCTCCAGCGCGCAAGGTGCTTCCGCCGTAGTTGGGGAAGCCGCAGTGGCCGGATTCATTGTTGGCAAAATCTTGCCGAGCCTTGGCAGTATATTTTTGTTTTTTACCAATCTTACAAACATTATCACAACTCGACATACAAACATCACGTTTTGCATTTTGTTATCTTCATTTTTTGTTTCATCTCGCCAAGCTTCTATTGGGACGGCCCTCATGTCGTGGGTGAAATCAGACTGGGAAAATTCCTGCGTACGCAACATTTTTTTATCTTTCAACGCAACGTTTACAAGTAGAATATAGAGGCCAGTATGTATGTTTTTGTTGTGGTGTTAGGCTCAAGAAGTGAAACGAGAACGGGGTCGAGTCATGTTGACGATGAAAGAACATATCAAGCGGCACATGGAATACCGATGGCGGGATTTTGGTGACCAAGAAGATATGTCCTTCGACGACATTTGGCACGAGTCCCAGGATCCGGACAAACAGAAACTGCATCAAGAAGTGCTTGGCAGTGACTGTCTTTGGCAAGATGATTATGACGAATTGCAAGAATCATTTACCGTAATAGTCCAAGAACAAAAAGCAAAATACAAACGTAAAAAGAAACAAAACGAAACCTGGCGCGAAAAGCATCCCGTCTCTGACTTTGGTACGTCGCTGAATCATAAACCGCTTGTCCAGCTCATGCTGGAGTCGTGCAAAACTGCCGACAAGCCTTACAAAAATGTTTGGCAGCATACTCAATGCCAGAAGCCAAAACGTTCATGGGTCTATTTTGCAGACGATGACCACCAAGACATCCAAAAGAAAATCGCAATAGCTGACAAACTAATTGACGCATTCAAAAACACCAACAAGCATATTCAATACAGGATCAAAAAGTTTGTTGCTGGCTACCTCAAATCGGACGGTTTCGAGATCGGCCAAAACGCTTTACATTACGCGGTGTTCACCGGGCAGGACGACGTTACGGGATTGTTGTTGAAACATTGTGACTATCTCGGCGTCAACGACACTCAAAGTATCGATTACAGCCGTTATGGTTCTGGTGATTATAAGGTTTTTTCCAACAAACATATGACGGTTCTGCATCTGGCGGTCCGCACAAAAAATGTTAAGGTTGTCAAGGTTTTGTTGGCAAGGCCGGAGCTCAAGGTCAATGCCACATTCAGAGATGGCACGGGTGTTTGGTCTGTTCTTCATGAGGCTGTCGACATCTCAGTCAAGACCGGCAGCAATGAAATCCTGGAGCTACTACTCGCTCACCCAAACATCGATGTCAACGTGCTTTGCGCCATGAATAGAACTCCCCTACACCAGGCCGTCCGTAAAAAAGCACCAAAAGTTGTTGAATTACTTTTGAAAAGCCCCAAGATCATGGTTAATGCGGTTGACTCTTTTGGAATGTCGGCGCTTGCTTACGCGGTGTCTTTGAAAATTGCTAAATGCATGACATTACTGGTCACCCATCGTGGCACCTTTATTGATGCAGGGCTTGCTGTCGATGCCTTGCGGACAATTATGGAATATACCATCAGAGAAGGTAGAGGTGCCCACGATGCGGCTTTCCCTGTGCCGGGGGTAATTGACGTACAAAAAACACAAGGACTGCGCGGCGAAAAGAAGCAACAGCAAACTCCAAAGCCGGCTGAAGAATTTCTTTCCATTCTTCTCTCCGTCCCGAATCTACAATTTGAATCTCAAGATTGTACCAACGTTTTGAAGTACACGGAGATCACAGAAAACATGGACATGCTCCGTGCTTTTTTGTTCGTTTTCAAGGACGATTTCAAAGAATATGCCTTTGAGGCTTTCAGCCCGGCGTCGAAAACGCCACGTAATGTTTTCAGGATGGTCGTTGAGCTGAACAAGCCCGACGTCCTAAAAATGTTGTTAAAACTTCTCCCAAACGCTGTTGAGGATGGCCGGGCATTCGCGATGCATCTCAACGGACTGCTTGAATTTGCAGATGACCAGGATTGGTCACACAGGCAACACGGTGAAGTCATCGACGTATTGTTGGCTGATTCGCGAATCGATCCGGACTACAACTAGTCTATTCGCATTTTTTTTGCCATGCATATTTTAAAACGAATTTTACATTTAAAAATTACATTGATGACGGGAAAATGATGTTTTAGAATCAATTTTTGACGTAGATTTTGAATTTTGGGTAGTTTTTAGATTTTGAAATCTGAAAATTTTGGAAATCGGAATTTTGAGATTTGTCGATTTTGATGGTCAGATTCATGGTCGGACGAAATCCTACCTAGCTGTTTCTCATCCAAAATCGACCATTCTCCTCATGACAGATTTCGAATTTCCAAAAAACGATTTCGAAATCTGCTTCAGCGAGCTTTTTAGATGTCGATTGACGCTTTTTTGAGTTTAAAACTCATCTTAAATGCTTCTAAAACCTTAATTTTGTTTTCCCGTCAAAAATATCCATCGCGATTTTTTTGGACTTTTATTATTTGGTATTATACTCAAACTTTTTTGGATTTTAAAATTTTTGGTACATTCGGTATCATAGAATGTAGACCACGCATTTTTTTGGAACATTTATTTACTGTATTTATTGCTGAGAGTTGTTGGTTTCCACCTTTGGAGAGAGGTGATGAAACAAAAAAGAATTACACCACATGGAATGTTGCATTCCAGAATTGACACACCAGTTACCATCACTTTGTTTTTTCAATCATACATGTTTTTCGTTTTGTCGCACCGTAATGTATAGATTAGAGTTGAACTGTGTTATACCAACGGTGGTAGTGGGTTATAGTGATGGATCGCTTTATGTTAGTGCGTCCACGTCCATGCAAGTTGTGCGTTGCATTCTTTTGAACTGTAGATGTCCCTGGTTTTGAAAGTTTTTTGTCCCTGAGCGTTGGTTGTCTCGCTCTTATGTTGTTTTGTCTAAAATGATTCGTCCTCTTGGTGTTTTTTTTTTATTTTTAGTTTCCGTCCCAATAACAAAATGTTTTCGTTTCAAATATGTTTGTTCAGAGTTTTATTGGCTGCGAGTCAACGATTGTTTTTTTTATGGTTGAATGAATTCGTCCTCTTTATGTTGTTATTTCCTTCGCAGTTTCCGTCTCAATAACAAAATGATTTTTTTCCAAATATGTTTATTCGCAGTTTTTTTGGCTTCGTGCCAACGTTTTTTTTTTTATGGTTGAATGAATTCGTCCTCTTTATGTTGTTATTTTATTCGCAGTTTCCGTCTCAATCATAAAATGTTTTCGTCCCAAATATGTTTGTTCAGAGTTTTATTTGATTCGTCCCTACGATTATTTTGTTTTATGCTCCAATCACACGTCTTTTGTTTTTACATTTGATATGAACATAGAAAAAAACATGATTTCGTGCATGTTTTTCGAGCGTCCCCCATGAAGATGAGATAGTTATATAAATATTATGTCCCGTCCTAATCAATATTGTTACGGGTAACTGAATATGTTGATTGAGAGTTTTATATTTATATTGGCTGCGTGCCAACAATTTTGTTGTTATATTATGATATTATTGAGTTACACACATCTTTTTTTGATTTTTATGCAGTCTTGTTTTCATCGTCCCTGATTTAATACAAAGCAACATTTTGCTACGTTGTTTTTCTTGATGTTGAATATACAAAAAGAATTCAAAACATGTACGTTCCAGAATCCAACGATTTGGTGTTTATGTTTAAAAACAATGAAAGCGTTGTTTTTGAAGCAAATAAGTTGTGTAGACGATTTGTGTTTTCAAGGTTCAGGTTCATTCTGTAAACGGGTTATTCATTAGTCGTCCTTGCTGTGCGTTTTATTTGTTAAGACAAGTTGCTGCGTGTTTTTCGTCCAAGACAAAACTATATACATTATTAAATTTAAGTAATTATTAACATGATTGTTAGTTTTTCAAATCAGAATTGTGTTTTATCAAATATTACCACTTCAACAAAAATCATTTTGATGTCTTTTGATGCGTGTCCTCAAAAACAAAAATCTTCTCACCTATCTACTAAAACAATTCGACACGATTTTGCTTCGTTCACTACTCAGATCGTAAAACAAAAGTGCTAAGCATTAACCAAACTTCAACAATATTTTCAACGACAAGCAAACAAAAGAATTTGTAAAAGAAGCAAAACGTTTCTTGAATACTATCCATTATGAAGATGAATCGTCGCAATTACGTCCTAATCCTTGCCGGGGGTGTCACAGTGGCCCAAGCAGAGCCAATAATTATTTGTGGCATCGCGTTCACAGTCGCCCAGGTTCGAGCAAAAGATTTTCTTTTAATGAAATGACTGCATATTGATGTTTACATCAGGATCCTTTCTTTTTGAGCGACAAATGGTTTTCTTTTAGCACCATTCGTATGCCATTTTAATTTTACATACTACAGATGGCTCCTCATATCATCACGGCCGGGACCTTTGTCGGGTCCGCCGTGTGGGGCATGGTGAAAAGCAGCCGCGCCAAGACTAAGGCACAACAATATGAAGAGGCGAAAAATGAGGCAAAAAGGCATATGGAAAAGTATATGCACAGTCGACGTAAGGAATTCTGCGAGGGATTCAATCGCCCTTGCGAACAAAAAGGAGACCTTCTTTTCGAACATATTTGGTCGAATGATAATCCTGATCAAAAACTATGGACTGGTGGAAAGACAATGGAGCAATATGCGTTGGACACAAAGTGCATTACAAATACGGACATCAACTGGTTTAGGGACATGTTTATTGATCTTCAAAGTGACGGTCAGTGGGACCGTGCATACGACCGCAAATGTAAACAAGAGAAATGTCAAGAATTCCGTCAAAAATATCCAGAGTCCGAAGTTGGAATCTCGCTGAACCACAAGCCTTTGGTACAGTTGTTGTTAAATTCTTGCGAGACCCAAACGCCAAACGGTTGGTTCAAATCTTCAGCGCCCGAACGTCTGTGGCACGAATTCGCCCTAGACGACATGAAACACGTCGAAAAAAAGAAACAGGCATACGACAAACTTGTTGCGCAATATGGAAAACACAAATCTTTGGCTGAATACGTCGGCTCCGAGTCTTTTGCGAAGGGTGAAAGCATTTACCATTATGCTCTTCGCGAGGAGACAATTGTTCCTGTGAAACTCTTGGTAGATCATGCCAATCATGCCAATGAGGCTGACACATCAACTGATGTCACTGCCAGTATTGCCGGTGTCTCGTTCACAATCGCTAACGTTCGAGCAAAAGAATTTCCTTTTTATGAAATGACTGCATATTTGTTTTTTACATCAAGATCTTACCTTTTTGACTCACACATTCTATTCTTTTTGCAATAATTTAAATTATGTTACATACTACAGGCGGCTTCTCATGTCATCACAGCGACGAAAGAGGTCGGGTCCGCCGTGTGGGGCATGATGCAAAGAACAAGCGCCTGGAATTTGGAAAAACAATTAAAGGAGGCGGAAGCTCTGTCGATGACGCATTTGGAAAAGTACATGAAGACACGACGTAAGGAATTCGCCAACCGATTCGAACGTCCGTGCGACAACATGGGAGACCTGACCTTCGAAGATATTTGGTCGAATGATAATCCAAACAAAGACGAAAAGACAATGGAGGAATATGCTTTGGAAACAAACTGCGTTACAAACAGGGACATCGTCATGTTTAAGAAGATGTTTGTTGCTATCAAAAGGGACGGTGAGTGGGAAGATGAATACAACACCAAATGTAATCATCAGCAATGTCAAGAATTCCGTCAAAAATATCCGGAGGACGAAGTTGGCATCTCGCTGAATCACAAGCCTTTGGTACAGTTGTTGTTACATTCCTGCGAGACCCAACCGCCACACGGTCGGATCAATTTTTCAGCGCCAGAACGTCTGTGGCACGAAATTTTCGAAGACGACGTCAAAGACGTCGAAAAAAAGATACAGGTATATGACAAGCTTGTTGCGCAATATGGAAAACACAAATTCCTTGCTGATTTCGTTGGCTCTAAGTCTTTTGCGAAGGGCGAAACCTCAGAATCCGTAACTGATGACAACAAAGAAAATTCTTCACTACAAAACGTAAAACGCAATGCAAAACGTGCGTCAGTTGTTGGCAAGAAACCGACCATCCATGGGCGAATCGACAGCATCAAACAATAATTTAAACCATCATTTTGATTTCGAAATGGTTACCAAATTATATGTTTAAACTACTTCAAAATGAAAAACAGTCGATATAAATTTTCTTCATAATGGATCATTTTTCTACAGAAAGTAATAAGTAAGTACTATCCAATCGTCCCCGTTTTTTTATTTCAAGAGTGCACATAGCACATTTTATTCATTGTTTGAAACGTTTGATTGGTCAAGATGCTAGGTGAATTCATGTAATTTGTTTGAACTAGATGTCCCATCTTTTAGAAGTGTTTCGGTTGTTTTTTGAGTAGACGTCCTTGCTATGCGTTCTATTTCACAATCAAAGATTCTACGTGTTCTGCGTTCCAAATAGATATATTCAACTTAGTAGTACTACATTTTCATAATTTTCACGTCTTTCGATGCGTGTTCTCAAAAACAAAAATCTTCTTACCTACCAAAACAATCTGACAAATGTTTTTTGTGCTCTACCAAGATCGCAAAAACAAAGTCTTAACCGCCAACTAAACTACAAAACTATTTTCAACAAACAAGAAAACATACAAAGGTATTTGCAAAAGAAACTAAACGTTTCTTTTTTGTCAGTATCCATTATGAATCGTCGCAATTATTTGCTATTCCTTGCCGGTGGTGTCACTGTGGCCGAGGCAGGGCCACTGCTTATTGCAGGTGTCTCGTTCACAATCGCTAAAGTTTGTGCAAAAGAATTTCCTTTTTATGAAACGACTGCATATTGGTTTTTACATCAAGATCCTACCTTTTGAATCACAAATTCTATTCTTTTTGCAATATTTTAATGTCACGTGTTGCAGGTCGGTCCTCATATCATTAAGGCGGGGTTGCACGTCGGGTCCGCCGTATGGGGGATGATGCAGCAAACAAGCGCCTGGAATAAAGAAAAGCAACTGGAAGAGGCGGAAGCTTTGTCGATGACGCATTTGGAAAAGTACATGAAGACACGACGTAAAGAATTCGCCCACCAATTCGAACGTCCGCGCGACAAAGACGGGGACATGACCTTCGAAGATGTTTGGTCGAACAATTATGAAGAGACGATGGAGAAATTTGCTGAGGACACCAACTGCGTTACACATAGAGACAGGCAAATGTTTAAGAAGATGTTTGTTGCTATAAAAAGGGACGGCGAGTGGGAAGATGAATACAACAACAAATGTAAAACAAAGAAATGTAAAGCATTCCGTCAAAAATATCCAGAGGACGAAGTTGGAATTGCGTTGGATCACAAGCCGTTGGTACAGTTGTTGTTACATTCCTGCGAGACTCAACCGCCAGTAGACGATTATTGGATCTATTGGCCAGAGCCCGAACGTCTATGGTACGAAATTTTCGAAGATGACATCCAGCACGTCAAAAAAAAGAGACAAGTATACGACGATCTTGTTGCTCAATATGGAAAGCACAAGTCTTTGGCTGATTACGTCGGCTCCGAGTCTTTTGAGAAGGGTGAAAGCATTTACCATTATGCTGTTCGCGAGAAGAAAATTGATCTTTTGAAATTCTTGGTAAATCATGCTAACAGGCCTGACACAACAACCGATGTCACTGCCAGCACAGATGTCAATGCCATGACGGCGACATTCCCTCTGAAGATCAACGGCGTCGAGCAGCACTGCACGGCACTACATTTGGCCGTGATGGACAATCTTCCAAGCTTTGTCGAAGTCCTGTTGAAGCACCCAGCCGTTGATGTGAATGCGCAAACAAGCAAAAACAAAGAGACTGCATTGCATTTGTGCGTTTACTATATGATTGATTCATACGAATTCAAAAAGCAGATTGTTGACCTACTTCTGAACCACACAAAAATCAAACCTTTTACTCGAGACGGGCACGTGAAAAATGGTAATCCCTATCCGTTGGAATGGCTGTCTAACCAAAGAACCAAGGTGTACGGGTCAGGCAAGCTCGGGTTTTCCCAGAAAAGCAAAAAATTCATAGAAACAGAGCGCCGTAAATCGCAGGGCATCTATGACAGCCTGTATAACCACAAGCTCCGGAAGAGGGCTAAGGCGCAGCAAGAAGTAAAACTCAACGAAAAAAGTGCGTCAGTTGTTGGCAAGAAAGCCACAATCGGAAGAATCGAAATTGTTGACAATGAATCTGCCCCGAACTCCATCGGCGCGGACGAAGCATACCCAGCCGGTGCGGCAACAGTTGGCGAGATTAATACTGGGGACGCAAAAAAAGAACAAAACAAACCAAAAATATCCAAAACCCAGAAAAAAAAAGACAAGAAAAAAAACAGAAAAATAAGAAGACAACAACAACTCAGAGAACAAGCAGGCAAATAACAAATCATTTGACGTAAAAACCGCCAAAAATGCTACTTATTTCAACCTGCACAAATCGTCCCGACTTCCAGAGAGACGTTGCATCAAACAATAATTTAAACCATCATTTTGATTTTGAAATAGAATACAATTATACGTTTATAAACTATTTAATCAAAAACAGTCGATACAAATTTTCTTCATATTAATGGATTATTTTTTCTACATAAAGTAATAAGTAAGTAAATAATTACTATTCAATCGTCCCAGTTGTTTTTCAAAGAATGCACATTGCACATTTTATTCATTGTTTGACACGTTTGATGGGTCAAGATACTACGTGAGTTCGTTGTGTGTGCGCATTCATGCGATATGTTTGACCTAGATGTCCCTTTGTTTAGAAGTGTTTCGGCTGTGGGTCGTCTCGTAGATAAGCGCTTTGAGTTTGATGTGTTGCTTGCACGAATGCAAATCCGCCATTTTTGGCACAACATTCTGTACGTCCCAGTTGTTTTTGTAGAAGCCAAGTTTTATGTCGTGACAAAATTTTCAAGAAAAAGGATGCAAAAACACAACTTATGTATTTTCGTTTCAACGAAACTAACTATATTTTTGAATTTTCCTAATACAAACATCTACCCAACGCATTATTTCGTTTCAAAATCCAAGCTCAACGTATAAACGCAAGTTTGACAAACCAAACAAAACCAGTAAATTATAAATTCCTAAGCCAACATATTACAAGTTGCAAGTACATTCGTAGTACTACATTAACGAGAAGAAAACTAAATAATTTCATTTTAAGATGTCTTTAATCGCGAAATCCATAATTCTGTCTTTCATGACGGTCGATGCTGTCAAGCCGTTGGCAAAAAAAAGTCGAGGCAACAAGAAGCTGAAAAAGCAACAAAAAACCAATGCAGAAAAAGCAAAAGGAAGCGAAACTACTCAGGATACGCCTGTGGCCGGCGTGGGTACTGCGCCCTCTGTGAGGCTAAAAAGGTTTCGACTCTCCTCGTCCTTTCGCCATACTTTTTTATGGATGAAAAAAAAGGTTGGCACATCTACAGCAGTTGCAGAGGCAACTACAGAGGGTTTTGACCTATATTCAAAGCTACAGGAGCGGTTTAACTCCGCGGAAGGTCTATTGCAACAACTTGCGGAAGCATCTGGCGACGATCGTGCGGAACAAATCAAAACACTTCTCAAAGAACTCGGTGTGGAGCCAGATGATTATTTGAAGCAAGGTATCATTATTTCGTTTCAATAGTTTTCTTAATCGAATCGAACAAATCTATAGCTATTTTTTGTATGATTTCATTGATTGTTGATTTGATTGCTGATTTGATTGTTTGTGGACATGTACAGCGACAGAATTTGTTGACAACGCTCTAAGTGCAGTAGGGCATTCACTCTTTAATCATGTATATGGTGAAGATGCACAAGAACCAAAAGTCTGGACTGCAGCGGCAAATCTTGAAAGCCACGAACTTCAGTTCAAGACGTCAGAACTATATAAGTCCTGGTGCACCGCCGCTCAGGCCGTCCGCTCCGATGCTTCTGCGCAAGCGTTGCCTACCGTTTTGAGACAATTCATCAATGATGATGTGAAAGTTGATTGGGAGAATTACCCAAAAGGCGATGTTCAGTTCAACGTTCGCCAACGGGAGGAGGAGACCACAACTATCGACATTGGTGTGCGTGGCGCTGAAAGAAGCTCAATGACCACGAATTTTGCAAGTAAGGCTCTTGATGAAGATCTTGTGCAAATTGATAACGAATTGTACAATCTGGGTGATGAACCTGGCATTAAAGTGCACAGCGAGTTTCATCAAAAATTCAAGGAATTCTGTGAATCAAGACAGGATTTCTTCGACAATCTGGTCAAGAAGGTGCAGGATCTCAGAAAAAGTGGTAGTCATGATGACAAAGTGATTCGTATTAATTTGTCCGGGCATGCATTCGGTGGTGCGTATGCAGTTTTGACTGCATTTTATATGTCCCGCATGCAATTCTTCGCAAAGATTCCTGATGTTGAGATTCGGGTCTACACATGGGGATCACCTATGGTTGGCAACGCCGCCTTCGTGCAGGCTTACAACAATGAAAACATCACTGAAACCAAAAGAATGTTCAACGGCGCTGACCCACTCCCTTTCACGCCCGCTAAGAAAACATCGCCTTTCACCAGCTTTTGGCGGAAGCTCCCGTTTGTTCCTAAGGGCGGACCTGAAGTCACAAACGTCGCAGCCGAAGAAGTCCCTGCGGAAGATGCATCCAGCCAAGCTTCTGAAGCATACGAACACGTTGGAGAAAAGATTTACATGGAAAGCGCCGCGGCTGGTTTTCGCAATGGTTTTTCTTTTGAACAGCTATCAAAATTCCAATTCATGGCCAGCAATGACATCTTGTATTACTACCGTAATCTTGAAACCGTTTTTGACGCCGATTTTACGGAATTGACGGATCGCAAGGCGTTTGAACTGTTACTTGCGCAAACTGCGAAAGCCGTATTCCAGGGCGCCATCAATCTTGGTGCAAAGGTTGCAGACAAGTTTTTGAATACCGGCGAGCTCATCAGTTCTTGTGTTGATGGCTTCAGTTCTCTTATGGGTTGCAAAAATGCGGCCGACAATGAAATGACCGAAAAACAATTGTATTTTGCGATTTTGCAAGACAGTACTGCAAAGGCCGCAACGGCTGCCACTGGCGCATTCGCAGTTGCTAAGAACAATGCAAAAAGCATCGACAAGAGTTTCAAAAATATTTTCAAAGTTGCTAAGAACAATGCGAAAAGCATCAACATGGGTATCAAAGATATTTTGAAGGGTTTCAACAGAATCTTGAATGTTGAACATCTATTGACGGAGGTCCGCGATGACATCAAGACGTTGCGAATTGGTCAACACAAACTCTGCACCACATTGAATTGCGTCGAAAAAACACTCTGCACCACTTTGAACGGCGTCGAAAAAAACATCGTTACTTGCGTGGATGGACTTCGACAGGAATTGGGCTCAAACGCGCAAGCAGCCGAAAACCGTTTGATTGACGAAATAACCCAGCTAAAAAAGCAAAATGATGACCTAAACACAATGTGGCAAACGCAGCTCGACAAGGAGAAAGAAACAAATCAAAGGTTGATTTCTGAACGAGAGGAGCTGAAAGATGAATGGCGTCGTCAACGAGAGGAGTTACTTCGCGACGCAGACGAGGTGCGTCGGGACCGCGACAGGCTACGTGAACAAAACCAAAAGTTGATTGCCGACAGGCACGAACGTGACGCGAAGCTAAGTGACAAAAACCAAAAGCTACTTACGGCAAACAAAATTCTTTTGAAAAGCCTGCGCGAGCAAATAAACGAAAACGAGCAGTTTCACACTGCTTACGAAACATTGAATACAAATTACTACACAGTTCCAAATAATGTCCTTCTTGGTCAGATGTCGAAAGGTATCACAGCATCGGAAAGAGGTACTTTGAATCTCTCTGCACTCAGAAATCGGCGCGAAGCGCGTAAGAAATGGTTACACTCTTATTAAGGAAAAACAAAAGTCATAGCAATAGTGTAAGTATCGTTAATTAATAGAACGTTTAGAGTTATTTTATAAAGTAAAAGTTAATCAATTTGAGTAACAGTTTACCAATTTAAGTTTCAAAAAAGTTGAAGCGTTATTTTCTATAGTCGATGCGTTTGACAAACCGTCTGTACGGTAACGTTCTGGATAAACGTTTTATTCTTGCATATTAACATTTAATTACCCACATTAAATAAGTTGTTGTTGGGTTTATTTCTGGTGTTGATTTGTTTTGTTCGTTTCAGCGCATTATTTTCTGAAAACGTCGTTCATATTTCAACAATGTTTCAATTTTCAGTTTATTCAATTTCAAAAATTATCCCAGAGTTTTGACAAGTATTCAAGTAAGCAATACCAATATTGCGCGGTCTTTCGCAATATGTATTTCTTGCAGTACTTATTTTGTAAACTCGATCAATGTAGTAACCTTACATTTTTTGTTAACAACCTCCAAGTTGGATGCGTATGTTTTATTTTTCGTATTATAAACAACAAATTTGTTGATTTTGTTTTTAAAATCCATTTTTTTCCAACAATTGAAATTTCTACCAACAAAAAATCTATTTGACGTATCGCACAGTTTTACAACGATAACAGCACGGTAAACAAACATTTTTCAAACATTTTATCAACACCAAAATTGCGGTGAACAAAATATTTACAACAAAATTGTACATACTACAAACAAGTAAAACATCACGAAATAAAACAAAGAATTAGGAAATAGCTGATACAAGGTAGTAGTACACGATTTTTTAGAAAACAATATGGACAGCAGGAGAGGAAGTCAGCTTGGCATAAGGCGGAGCGTATCATGCGTACAAGCTCCACATGCCTTCAATATGCAGAGAAGAGGCTCCGTAGTTATGCCACGACATCCGCCACAAAACCCATCACGTACGTCGTCTAAAACATATAACAAAATAAATAAAACAAAAAATCAAAACACACAATCAAAATCAATTTCAAAACTAAAAGGATATTTAGCATTTTTATTTATCAGTTTAGATTTTTGAATTTTTCTTTTTGCCTCTTGATTTTGTTTGTTGCGTATTTTTTTTGTTTTGCCAGACAACGTACAAGCACAAGGGCAGAGTAGTGGCGGTGCTGCCGGTGCAATAAACTCGATGTGGGCGTTCCAAAGCACATTGTTGGAGAAAAGGAATTTTACATTCGTGCACGAAGATGGTGTTGGAGAGCATAAATCGCATGTAATTTCGCGAAAATCGTGATTTTTTATTCTATAGTCGTCAAAATTTTG
>JACLAD010001182.1_pt1 | contig 14913 bp, 16 predicted proteins | sample 8027901 | NCBI WGS metagenome assembly JACLAD01 (sample SAMN15725071, study PRJNA655200) | protist metagenome | isolation source: fluorescence activated cell sorting (FACS) single amplified genomes of... | place: Spain: Blaines Bay Microbial Observatory, Mediterranean Sea | collected 2016-07-05 | reverse complement strand
GGCCTGAACAGTGCCTTCCTCCATTCGGCGACCATCGTGGTGCGAGAGGGCCAGAAGGTTAGGCAGGGCCAGTATCTCGGCACAGTCGGGTCGACCGGACGCTCCACCGGGCCGCATCTGCACTGGAGCCTCAAATGGCATGATTCGCGGCTCGACCCGCTGCTTTTCCTGGGGCCGATGCCTGACTGACGCTGCAACCGGGGGCATTTCCGATTCGGTGGGCAATGCCCGCGCCCTGACACACCTGACACAGTGTACAAGCGTTGAAATCTTCGCACCCGAACGGCGCGCTTTTGCTTGGGATCGACGCTGTGAAAGAGCCGCGCCGAAGCTAGCGAGTGCGTACCGTGTAGGACAGCGGCGAATCGGGGGCGAGTGCGGCCCGCAGACAAACGAAGGGCGCGTTTCGCACGATAATGCGAACGCGCCCGGTTCGTTTCGGCCTAAGCCGTATCGGAATGAAGAAGCCTAAAAGGCTCAGGCTGCCGGTGCGGCGGCCGCCTTCTTCAGCTCGCGCTTCACCTTGAGAGCGCGCGACGAAAGCTTTTCGTCCTTGGTCTTCAGCAGCCAGTTGTCGAGCCCGCCATTGTGCTCGACCGAACGCAGGCCCTGCGTCGACACGCGGAACTTGAAGCTGCGGTCCAGCTTCTCGCTCATCAGGGTGACGTTCTGCAGGTTGGGCAGGAAGACACGCTTGGTCTTGTTGTTCGCGTGGCTCACATTGTGGCCGACCTGGCGACCCTTGCCGGTCAGTTCGCAGATGCGCGACATGGCTTATCTCTTCTCAAAAATGGTGATCGGTCTGTGCCGGAAAGTCGCCGCGCTTAGCGGCCCTTTGCCGAATCGTCAACATGCTACCCGCGCTTGCCGAGTCGGCACACGCGACCTAGCGCATTGCAAATCATGACGCGATGGCCCTTGCCCGATCCGATGCAACGTGCGCTGGACGAAGCGCAGCTGGCCGCCGCTGCGGGCGAAGTGCCGGTGGGCGCGGTGGTGGTGCGCGACGGGGAGATTATCGCGGCCGCGCATAATGCACCGCGCACGCTCGCCGATCCGACTGCGCATGCCGAAGTGCTCGCGCTACGGGCTGCGGCGAAGGCGCTGGGGCAGGAGCGGCTCGAAGGGTGCGACCTGTGGGTGACGCTGGAGCCCTGCGCGATGTGTGCCGGCGCCATAGCCCATGCGCGAATCGCGCGGCTCTATTACGCCGCGCCCGATCCCAAGGGCGGCGCGGTGGCGCACGGCGCGCGGGTGTTCGACCACCCGCAATGCCATCACCGGCCAGAGGTCTATTTGGGCATGGGCGAGGAAGAGGCTGGCGAGTTGCTGCGGGGGTTTTTCAGGGAGAGGCGGTAGGCAATTTCTCACGCGAAGACGCCAAGATGCTGCGCGAAATCGTTATCTGATGCGATCAATTCGGAGGTGGAAAAGAGCTTCCCAGAGACCAAGGTCGAACTCACCCTCAAGCGTAGACAGCTTCGCGTCTTCGCGTGAGTCACAATCCCCGCCATATCTTCGCCGGAGCTTCGTCCGCCGCGCCGCGTGCGGTGCGCTTGCACGCCGCCGGCATCCAGTCGCGCCCGTAGCAGAGCCGGATTTCTTCGAGCCAGCCACGCTCGTTGAGCTTCACCGCGATCATCTCGCGCCGCCAGTTGGTGTTCGCTGTAATCCATGCCTCGCGGATGTCGCCTGCTGTCAGCCCCTCCTTGCGGGAAAGCCGGTCGAGATCGGGCCAGTCGAGGCTGCGATGCAGGATGCGGGTGATGCGGAAATAGCGGTCGGGCGTGTCGACCAGGCAGGAACCGTGCTTGGCCCATTGCCGCATCGCGAGGCTGGCCGATGGCTGGACACACATCTGCCGGGCAAGCTGCGCTCCGGTTGGCCTAACAGACCGCGCCGCGCACCATTGCGGCCAACTCCGCGAACCTTGCGGCCATAGGCCATGCACGATCAGCCCGAAGCTGCCAGCACGCCCCGAGCATTGGCGGGCATGGCGCGGAGAATCCTTGCGCGTACGGCAGAACTCCGGGCTCCAGCTGAGCGACAGGACATATCCGGTCACCGGCATGGTCCGCGTCGGCCCGTCGCGTGCAATGCTCGGCACGCTGACACTGCGCGGGGCGGTGCATTGGTAGCTTTGGGCGGACGCCGCAACCGGGCCCAGCGCAGCCAGGAGGCCAGCGAGCCACAGCGGGAATCGCAGTCTCATCTCAGGTCGGGTCGACAGGCGTATCCTCGGGCTCTGCCGCCGTATCCTTGCCCTCCAGCCAGCGGATCGCATCGCCGCGGAACAGCAGGCCCACCGCCACTGCCTGCGCGATCAGGCCCAGCAGGCCGTAGATTTCGGACAGCGGCATCGCCCCGGCGAAATAGTCGCCCACCCCCATGAGCGAGATCAGGAACAGCAGCACGATGATCCACTTGGCGATGATCAGCCGCTTGTGCGAAACGAGGTACCACAAAAGCAGTCCGATCGCGGCGCCGACTGCATAGGCTATCAGCAGCACCACGGGGGGGATGCTGATCCCGCTGGCAGTGCTTTGCGCCACCAGCTGCGCTTTAAGCACGTCATAGCCGGAAATGAAGCCGAGCAGGCCGAAGAACATGGCCCCGAGGTAGAAATAGTCGAACAGCTTGATTGATTGCGGTTTCATCGGCGCCCCCTTGCCTGCAATTTTGCGAAACTGCCGCAAGCGGGCCTCGTCGGCAAGCCGCAGGTCAGTCCAGGGTGGTGAAATCCAGCCCGATATCGGCTGCGGGCGCGCTCTGGGTCAGGCGACCGACCGATACATAGTCGACCCCGGTGGCGGCCTTGGCGTGGATTGTGTCTAGGTTGACCCCGCCGCTCGCCTCGGTCGGAACGCGACCCGCCACCAGCTTAACCGCTTCGCGCAAGGTCGGCGGCTCCATATTGTCGAGCAGCAGGCGGGTTGCGCCTGCTTTCAGCGCGGGCTCGATCTGGTCGATCCGGTCCACCTCGCAGATGATCTCGGCAACGCCCGCATCGCGCGCGCGCCGAACGGCCTCGCCCACCGATCCGGCGACCGCGATGTGGTTATCCTTGATCATTGCCGCATCCCACAGGCCCATGCGGTGGTTGCTGCCGCCCCCCATGCGCACCGCGTATTTTTCGAGGAAACGCAGGCCGGGGAGGGTCTTGCGCGTATCGAGCAGGGTGCAATCAGGGTTGGCCATCGCATCGACATACTCGCGCACCAGCGTGGCAATGCCCGAGAGGTGCTGGACGGTGTTGAGAGCACTGCGCTCTGCGGTCAGCAGGGCCCGCGCATTGCCTTCGATCCGCATCAGGTCGGTGCCCGGAGCGACGCGCGCGCCATCCTCGACCAGCTGCTTGATCGTGCACTCGGGGTCGAGCATACGGAAGAATGCTGCGGCAATCGGCAGTCCGGCGACGGTAATCGGATCGCGGCTGTCCATCACGCCTGCAAAGCGCGCATCGGGCGGGATGACCGATTCCGAAGTCACATCGCGCCCTCCGCCGGGAAGGCCCGCGCCGAGGTCTTCGGCTAGCGTCGCGCGAACGAATGCGTCGAGATCGAAGCCGGGAAGAGAAAAGGTCATGATCGAGCCCATTCTTGGTCGCGGCAGCCAGAGGGCGACTGCCCGACGGCCGTCAGGCCGCCTCCGTGGAGGCATTCGCGCATGCGAATTGCCGCGAACGAAAACTAATGCACGAACCGCGCGACCACGTCGCGGTAGCTGCGCGAAACTTTCACTTCGGCACCGCTCCCGAGCACCAGGAAGCATTCGCCATTGGTGTGCGGCTTCACCTGGCGCACCTGGTCGAGATTGACGATGGTGGAGCGGTGGACGCGCTGGAACTTGCGCGGGTCCAGCCTGCGCTCCAGGTCCTTCATCGTCTCGCGCAGGATCAGCGAATTGTCGCCGGTATAGATGCACATGTAATCGCCTGCCGCCTCGATATGTTCGATCGATTCGACCTCGACGCGGAAGATCTTGCCCCGGTCCTTCACGTTGAGCAGCTTTTCGAACCGGTCGCCGCCTTCGGACGCACCCTCTTGCAGTTCTTCTGCTGCTTCCGGTGCGACTTCGGAGAGGACGTTCATCAGCTTTTCCGCCTCGTCCGCACCACGCTTTTCGTTCAGGCGCTGGCGCACCCGCTCGATCACGTCGGCCAGCTTGTCCTCGTCGACCGGTTTCATCAGGTAGTGCAGAGCATTGGCCTGGAATGCGCGGATCGCGTGCTCCTGGTAGGCGGTGACAAACACGAACAGCGGCGGTTCGATATCCATCACGCCCTGGACCACGCCGAAGCCGTCGAAACCGGGCATCTGGATATCGAGGAAGACGAGATCGGGCCGCAAAGTCTTGATCTTGCGGATCGCTTCGCGCCCGTTCGAGCACGTATCGATAATCTCCACATCCTCATAGGGTTCGAGCCGCAATTGCAGGCCCTGGATCGCGAGCTTTTCGTCGTCGACGATGATGGTTTTTATGGTCATTTTCTCACTGTCCCATGGCGCGGGGGTACGCCGAATTCTCAACGGACGGGCTACCGTCCTGTTTCCCGGTTCCTGGACCGCTTCCTGCACCGCCTTCGCGCAGTGAGGGATGGGTCGTCAATTCTGGCGGCGGCACGAGTGCGACGAGCTCTTCCTCACCCTCCCGCTCGAACGGAATTTCGATCACCACCGTGAAGCCGCCATCGACTGGCGAGCGGATTTCGAACAAGTGGTCCGTCCCATAGGCCTGCGCCAGCCGATCGCGGATATTGGCGAGGCCGACGCCGGTCGAATCGGGGCTCGCACTGGTGGGGAGCGAGGTGCGAGTCGCATCCACGGGGTCCTTGAGGCCCGGGCCCGTATCCGACACCACGAGCCGTAGCCGCGTGCCGGAGATCTGGGCGGAAAGCGATATTTTCGCGCCCTCTTCCAGGGGAGAGACTGCGTATTTGATCGCATTCTCGATCAGCGGCTGGAGCAGCAGCGACGGCAGGATCCCTTCGGCAGCCTCTTCGGAAATGTCGAACTCGGTCTGGAGGCGTTCCTCGAACCGCATCCGCTCGATATCGAGGTAGAGCTTCAGGGTCTCGACCTCCTGCTCCACCGTCACCGTTCCGCCGGGCTGGGAAATCAGCGTGTGGCGCAAAAAGCGGGAAAGCCGCGTGAGCATGGCGTTGGCGGGCACGGTTTCCTTGAGCAGCACCAGCGTGCTGATCGAATTGAGCGTGTTGAACAGGAAGTGCGGATTGAGCTGGTAGCGTAGCATCGCCAGCTGCGCGCTGGTCGCCTGCGCTTCCAGCCGTTCCAGCCGGTCGGCCTGCGCTTCCAGCTGGAGGAAATAGTTGATCGCGTAGTACAGCCCCGTCCAGCCGCCGAGCAGCGGCAGCTCGATCGGCAGGTACAGCAGGAACAGCTGGGTCAGCGTCGTCTCGCGGTCGCTGAAGTAGAGGCCCGCCACCCATGCCTCGATCAGGACCTGCGTGCTGACCGCGGTGAACAGCGCAAGCGCGGTAAAGCCCCAGGTGACGATGGCCGGGCGCCCGATCAGGTTGCGATAGACCGCCGAGAGGACGAGGCTGAGTGAGAATCCGGTCACGGTCGCGATGAAGACGATCATCAGGAACCCGAATTCCTGCCCGTTCACCACGCCCTGGATGCCGCGCAGCGCCATCGCGCCGACCCAGCCCGCGCCATGCAGGTACCAGAACGCACGGTTCTTGTTCGCGAAGAAAGGCGCGGGGCGGGTGGGCAGAACGGCCATCGGTAACCCGCTTAGCGCAAACTCGCCCCAGCGCCCAAATTTTTGCGTGAACGGCGGCAATGCGGTATTCTCTTGCGACAAGGAGAGAGCGATGCGACCCGAAGATATGGCCCATGGCGCCCGTGAAAGGGCCCGCTTCCGTGAAATGAAGGAAGGGACGGCAGAAGACTGGGCGATCATCGGCGGGGAATACCGCGCTTTTGCGAAGGGGCTAGCGGACCGTGTGCTCGACCACCTCAAGCTGCTCGACGGCGATTTCGGCGGATTTCCCGTCTGCCGGCTGGAGCACTCGCTACAGACCGCGACCCGTGCGCATCGCGACGGCCGGGACGAGCAATATGTCGTCATGGCGCTGCTGCACGACATCGGCGATACGCTGGGCAGCTACAACCACCCCGAAGTAGCCGCCGCGATCCTCAAGCCCTTCGTCAGCGAGGAACTGCACTGGATCTGCCAGAACCACGGCGCCTTCCAGGGCTATTACTATTTCCACTTCCTGGGCATGGACAAGGATGCGCGCGAGCAATTCCGCGACCATCCGCACTACGAGGCATGCAAGCATTTCTGCGAGAAATACGATCAGGCGGCGTTCGACCCGGACTATGACAGCGAGCCATTATCGTTCTTCGAACCAATGGTGCGCCGCGTGATGGAACGACCACTGGCATCCGCCTATGCCGAGGCGCTCGACGAATAGGCTGCGCTTTCAGCGCCCGGCGACCTGGACCTTTCCGGGCAGCTTCTCCTTCACGAAGTGCTGCGACCAGTCGGTGCTCCCGAGCGTTTCCATTTCCGCTATTTCGGCTTCGATAAACTCGACGCGCTCGTCCCACCCGTCATGGCTGCGGGCGCGGAAGATCCATCCGCCATGCACCGGGCCCCACTTGCTGAAGAACTCGGCACCCGCGCGTGGATCGAATCCTGCATTGGCCAGCAGCCAGGGGCTGAGGCGATCCGCTTCGCGTTCGGTCAGGCGGACGGCCTTCTGCTTGCGACCGCCATTTGCGTCGAACCACGCGCGGTGACGCAGCAGGTTGTGCGACATTTCATGCGCGAGTACCGCCGCGAGGAGGGGATCGGGATAGTCGATGCCCACGAATTTGCTGCCTATCACCACCCGGTGCCCGTCCGCGACCGCGCGACTGTCGTCACCGATCTCGAACCGGCTGCGGCAGGCCGGTACGCCTTCGATATGAAGGGTGACGGGTGTGGTACCGCGCATCACAGTAATCGATAGAGATCCGGTCTCGTCGAGCAGCCGTTCGGTTTCGGCACGTATGGCTTCGATCCGGGTCCAGGGTTTGCCGTCTTCGAGAGCGAAATCGGTCACGTCGCTCGTGCCGATTGCGATCACCGTGTCGTCTATTCGCACTCCCGCACGTTCGGCGGGCCCGCCGGATACCAGCGCCTGCACCCCGACATCGCTGCCGAGCCCCAATATGCGCCGCAGGGTGTCGCCATCCTTGTACAGCGCCATATCGTGCAGCAGCAGGCCCGCAGTGGATGTCGCATCCTGGCAGTAGCGCGCATTGCCGGTCTTCAGCCGGTAACCGAGCGTCAGGACCCTCGCATCCTGCGTGCGAAGCTCCGCGACCGCGGATGGCAATTGCGGCGCTTGCCCGGCCGCTGCCGGAGCGCTCGCCACACCGATCGCGAAGAAGATTGCAAGTGCGATCCGGCGGATCACCGGTCGGCGCCTTCGCCCGCGATTGCTTCAGCCAGGGCGTCGACACCCTGGGCACCCTGCAAGATGCTTTCGCCCGCTATCCATGCAGGCGTGCCGGTGAAGCCCAGCTCTTCGGCCAGCAGGCCGTTACGCATCAGCTCCAGCGATATATCCTGCCCCTGCGCGTCGGCCCTGGCCTTTTCGATATCTAGCCCGGCGGCCTTCGCCGCGCGTTCTATCGCCGCCTCGTCACCGGGCTCCTGATCGAACATGGCACGGTGAAACGCAGCAAACTTGCCCTGCTTGGCTGCGGCGAGCGCCATCCGTGCGGAGGCTTCGCTGCCTTCGAAAATCGGCCATTCCTTGATGACGACCCGCAGTTCGGGATCCTTGGCGACCAGTTCTTCGACGTGGTCTGCGCTCATCCGGCAGTAGCCGCAATTATAGTCGGAGAATTCGTACAGGGTCCGGCTGCCCTTGGGGTTGCCGATCACAGCGCCGGGGAAGGGCGCTCGCCATTCATTGCCGGCCTGTGCCAGCCGCTTCTCCGCATCGCGCGCCTGCAGTTCCTGCGCCATCCGGGGCAGCAGTTCGGGGTTGTCGAGCAGGTATGCCTCGGTCTGCCGGTCGGCCATGCCGGTGGCGGAAAACAGGCCGGCGCCCAGCAACCCGCCCAGCAGGGCGAGCGCGAATATACCCAGCCCGCGCAAGAGTGTTTCCTTCATCCGATGGGCCCCAATCAGTCGTCGCGTTCACGTTCGAGCGCGGCCTGCGCCTGTAACCGCACATCCTGCGCGCGCAACCAGTCTGCGGAGCCTTTGGGCAGGTCGGCTTCGGCGCGCTGCGCGTTGCGCAATGCCTCGACGTAGCGGCGGGTCATCACCTGCTGCTCCGCACTGGCGAGATGCGCGCGCGGCATGTCGCCCTGCGCCGCATACACCACACCCAACTGGTACCATGCGAAGGGGTTCAGCCGGTCGCGAACGACCGCTGCGCGCAGGACATTCTCGGCTTCCTCGTAATTTGCCGGGTCTTCGGTCGCGATCAGGGCATGACCGAACATCGAAGCGATCAGTGGCTCGCTGGTGGTCAGCTCGGTCGCACGGCGAAGGTCGGGCAGGGCGTCGGCCGGGCGCCCCGATTCGAGCAGCACCTGCCCGCGCAATTCGAGGAAATAGGGATCGTCCGGGTCGAGCGCGAGCAGAGCATCTGCCTCCGCAAGCGCGGCATCGACGCGGGCATCCTTGTGATAGGCATAGGCGCGGGCGTAGCGGGCGGGCACGCCCATATCCGTGACGGGAAACGCCTTCAGTGTCCGCACGGGTTCGGACAGATAGCCGTAGAGCTTGGCCCGCACCCGCTCAAACCGGGCCTGCAATTGCGGATCGGTCGGCGTGTCCCACGCCGGATCGCGTTCATACACCTCGCGCAACCGCGCGATGCGATCGCCCGACAGCGGGTGAGTGCGGTTGAACTGGGCCTCGTCGCTCTGGCTGCGGCCATAGCGATATTCCTGGTTGAGCAGCTTGCCGAAGAAAGACAGCGATCCCTTGCCGGAAATCCCGGCGTCGGAGAGATATTGCGCGCCTGCCGCATCGGCGGCCGATTCCTGTACCCGGCTGAAAGCGAGGTACTTGCCCAGCGCCGCTCTCTGCCCGGCCATAACCGCCGCCATGCCTGCTTCGCCCGCACCCGCCGCCGCCGCCGCGATTCCGATCAGCAGGGAGAGGATCGAGATGTTCTGCGCCGCACGCGCTCCATCGCCGACGCTCACCACGTGGCCGCCGGTGATATGGCCAAGCTCGTGCGCGATCACGCCCTGAACCTCGTTGGCATTGTCTGCCGCGTTGATCAGGCCTGAGTGGATATAGACCACCTGCCCGCCCGCGACGAAGGCGTTGATCGAGGGATCGTTGATCAGCACGATGTCGACATTGCCGGGTTCGAGCCCGGCCGCCTCCACCAGCGGATCGGCAAGATCGCGCAGCAAGGCCTCGGTTTCCGCATCGCGCAGCACGCTTTGCGCCATGGCGGGCTGCGCCGTCAGCGCGACGGCCAGCAGCAGGGCAAGGAATCGGGCGAGGGAGCGGTGTAGCGACGCCATCGTATCGGGACGCTAGCCGCCTGCGGGCTGAATGTCTCCTGAAGCTTGCGCTTCTGCCGGGTCTTGCGCCGGGCTTTGTGCATCGCGCGTCGCCCTCAGTTCGCGGGCACGCCGCTCTGCACGCGTCCTTTCGCGCGCCGCTTCCTGCACGCGTTCGCGCAGGAAGGTAAGGACTGCGTCCTTCACCCGGGGGTCGCCCACGCGGCGGTCGTCGAAGGGGCTCGCGAGGCCCATCAGGATGCCATTATGATCCATGTCGTTGAAGACGACGTGGCGGACGGTTGCGCCCTTTGCAGCCAGCGCATCGAACAGCGCCTTGGAATTCTCGCGCTCGACGGTCTCGTCGTAAAACCCCGTGGCAAGGAGCATGGGCGGTGCATTCCGACGTGCAAACCGTACCGGCTGGGTCGCCGCGAGCGGGCGCACATGGCCGAAGGCCTCCTTGGCATTGTCGCTGTCGAGCGGCAGGAAATCGTAAGGACCCGCGAGGCCGATGACCCCGTCGATCGTATCGTCGGGCAAGCCTGCCTTGCGCGTCCATCGCCGGTCGAGCCCCAGCATCACCGCGTTATAGGCCCCCGCCGAATGGCCCATCAGGTAAATCCGCTCGGGATCGCCGCCATATTTGGCGATATTCTGGCTGGTCCATTTCAGCGCGGCTGCGCTGTCGGTGAGCATTGCGGGCCACTTCCCTTCGGGGGTCAGGCGATAGCCCACATTGACCACGACGAACCCCTTGGGTGCGAAGTTGCGGCCGATATAGCCGTAGGCATCCGGGTCTCCGTTGGCCCATCCGCCGCCGTGGATGAACATCAGCACCGGCAGCGCAGTCTCTTCCGGCGCATCGGCATTGCGATAGATATAGAGCTTCTGGTCTTGGTGCTTGCCGTAAGCGAGCGGGCCGCGCTCCTCGATATCCTTGTAGAAGGTGACGGCCAGATCGGCCTTGTCGAGCACGTGATGGCGCAGATCGGGCCACAGCCAGTGGTACAGGTTGTACGCCACCAGCGTCAGAATCAGGATGAAAATCATCTGGAACAGGCAGCAGCCGCCCGGTTCCTTAGGCTTCTTCTCCAGATCCCGGACCCACCGTTTCCACGATGCGCGATGTTTCCCCATGTGGTGCAACCCCTGCTGCTCTCAGGAAATCCTGGCCGACCGCATAGCTGTTTCCCAACCACAGGGGGACCCCAAAGGACTCGATGACCCGTTTCGCGTCAAGTTCGACATCGGAGAGTGCATTTTCCGTAGTCCGGATGAACACTGCCGCAATGCGTTCCGGCTCGCGCGCAACCGCTTCGGCAAAGGCGGGCAGGTCGCCCTGCGTGTCGTCGCCGATGAAGGCGAACCGCAAGTCGGAGAAATGATCGAGGATCGCGGAGATCGATTTCTGCTTGTGCGCGCCGTGGCTTTTCTCGCCGATCGTGTCGCGATTGAAGCCCCATTTGCGCAGGAACAGCACGCCTTGCGGCAGGTTGCGCGACCGCTGGAACGCCAGCAGGTAGGAGAACAACTGCCATGGCGAGGAGGAGATGTAGTAGAATGGCCGGTGCGTGGCAGGGATGAAACTGCCGGTCGGCTGTTCGGCCTTGGGAACCGATACCCCCCCGCCGATCGCGCCGTAGAAAACGTCTGCGCCTTCCACCAGGATCCGCTCCTGCGGCATCTGGGCAAAAATCCGCTTCCAGTTGCGCACGACATTGTGCCAGCCGCCGGTAATCCCGGTTTCCATGATCGTGTCGTCGATATCGGAGATCACGCCGATCGCCGCGTCCTTGCCGGGCACCAGGACGTGCCCGATGACGGAATTGCGCCCGCCGCGATCTTGCCAGCCAAGCCGGACGACCTCCCACGCGGTGAGCGCGGGGTAGGGCCAGTCCCCCTCCAGATCGATCTCGAACCGGAAATAGCCGAGCTCGTCGGAGGTGGCGACATAGTCGAAATCCGCGCCATCGGCGCGTGTGAGGCAGAGGGTCACATCGATGTCGGCAACTTTTCGGGCGAAAAACTGCGACATCATCACCATGAAGGATCGCCACCGGCCTGCCTGTTCGAACTTGGGCGGCAGCGATCGAACCGTGCGACCGCTGATGATCAGCTTGTCACGGTTGCGATAGCCGAAATAGGGCTGCACGCGGATCGGGTTGCGCCTGAAAATGCCCATCCGCGCCGGGCTAGCGGGATCGGGCGTTCAGGTGAACCCCCGAGGTGTAGCCGACTTGTGGCTAATCCCTAGCCGAGGATGTTCCGCGCAGCGCGGGCGAGGAGGCGATCATCGCCAGTAACTTCGCCGATAAACGCGATCTCGCCGTCACTATCGCGACGGATCACGCATAGCGCATACTCCGCGCCGTCAGCGGGAATCGCATGGATTGGCTGTGCTTCCACCTTGCCGAGCTTGCGCAATGTACGTTCGAGCGCCGGTTTGGCGGTTGCCGGCTTGTCGCCGCCGCGACGAAAAGCCCGTTCGCGCGCGACGATGGCTTTCAATCCACCCTCGGTCGTTTCAAGAAGATCGGCCAGCCCGCCATGCGCAACATCTTCGCGATGCGCGAAATCGAGCACCGCAGCATATTCGGCCAGCCGCGATTTGTCGTAACCGGCACCGAACACCAGTTTGACGACCGGTGTCATCGGTGCGCGCGGGACCGCCGTGATGTCATGGTCCTCCAGCAGGCGGGTGAAAGCCTCCGGCTCGTTGGCAGCGGCCAAGCTGACATCGTAGGCATTGCTCACCGCATGATACAGCGCCACGCGGCTGCGGACCTCGGCCTGCTGTGCTGTGGCCGCGGCCTCCCGTGCAACGGCGAGGCATTGCTCCAGATTTCCAGAGGGTGCGACAGGCCGCATTGCGGCGAGCGGGTCGAAGGAAACAGTTCCTTCGCTGTCGTCGTCATCGCTATCGCAAGCGCCATCATCGTACGCGTAATCGTTTGCGGGGCTCTCACCCAGCAAGGCGCGGCCACTCGTCTTCGTGCCACCCAGATGCGTATCCAGCCGTGCGAAGCTGGGGCAGGGCAGCGAATCATCCGGTTCCCCGGGGCGTTCGCTGTGTTCGGGCTCGTCGATCTCCGACCCGGGCCCATCGGCCCAGCGGATGATTCTTGGCGCGACGACCGCCCGCCGTGCGATCTCGACAGGGGCGTCTTCTTCGCGATCCTGTTCACTCTGCAGCGCCTGGTCGATTTCGAGCAGCAATTCGTCGGTGGTCAGCTGGTCCGCCACCTCTTTCCAGTTGATCACGCCATAGATGAAATCGATGGTGTCATCGTCAGTGGAAAACGGCAGCAGGATCCCACGGTAGAGGATCGTGATGTCGCGCTGGTTGATGAATTCCGCCTCGAACCCGACCGGGGCCTGGTTCGCCAGGATCTGCATGTAGTGATCGGTGATCCTGCTCAGCAGAGACCGCGGTGGCACGTCGTCGAGGGTCTCGATCGGGCCCTCGTGCCCGCATTCCCCAGCCAGCTTGTCGCCCAGGAATACAATCGCCGGGTTTTCGATACCCCCGGTGAAGTCGAGCAGGACGCTGTTTTCGGAGAAATCAGGCAAGGAGTCGGGCTCGATATCCTCGACACTGGGATAGGTCCGTTCGCCCAGCAGGCTGGCCCAGTAATTATACGCGCGCACCTGCATCCGGCGCTCGTCCTGGCCAATCGGCGCGGGCGGTGCATCGTCGATGCCCAGCTCGCCCTCATCTCCGGCATCATCCCATGAAGCGTCATCATCCGCTCCATCGGAAAAGCCGAATTTTCCCCGCAAGCTGTCCATCGTGTCACCAAACCCTTCAGTGTTTGGCAAACCTTGTGACGGCCCATGGTAAATATTGGGTTATTCGGTCGCGCTTTATGCAACCGGCCGTGGGGCAGTGACGCTAGCGTTTGAGATAGCGCATGCGGATGGTCTGATAGACCGGGGCCTCGCTGCTCACCTTGAAAGCCGCGGCGGAAAAGCGCGGGGGGCCGAGGCGCAGCTTGGCATCGCGCGAAAAACCGAAGCCTTCGGTCGGGATGAACAGCGCCTTGTCGACCTTGCCGTTGCCATTCTCGTCATGCAGCAGCGAGACCGCGTATTCGCCCGGCTCGACATCGTTGAACACGATGGTGACGCGGGTGTTGGCGCGCACGATGCGCCGCTGCGACCGGTCGTCCTCGCCGCAATCGGGGAAGGCGCCGTCACTTGGCGTGAGGCAGGCGAGCACGGTGCCGTCCGACGATCGCAGATCGATCGCGGTTACGATTACATCTTGCCGCGTGTTCGCCGAATTGCCCAGCGTGAGCAGCGATACCGCGCCGATCGCTAGCGCGGAAAGTTTTCCGAAAGTCCCCGGTCGGTTTTGCATAGTCGGTCCCAGAACCTGAAATAGAGCCCGTAATTGCACGTATAGCGTTCGTGGTGCAGCTGGTGATGGCTTGCGGTGATAATCCAGCTGCCGACCGGCGAGTGCACCAGCCAGCGCGGGAACATCTCCCACCCCATGTGATTCGTGACCCCCATCAGCGTCATCACACCCAGAACGAGCCCGACCATAGCAATATGGATGGGGACGAGGAAGACGAGAAGCGGGATAACCACCGCACCTGTGAGTGCTTCTATCGGATGGAAGCTCATCGCGGCCCATGCGGTTGGCGGGCGGCTGGAGTGGTGGACTGCATGCGCGACCTTGAACAGGCGTGGCCTGTGCATCCACCGATGCGTCCAGTAGAACCAGGTATCGTGTGCGAAGAGGTAAATCAGCACCGAGACGGGCAGGTACCACAGCGGGAAGGCATCCCATTCGCTGTAAATCTGCGTCCAGCCGTACCGGTCCCACCCGAAGGCGACGATGCCCGCCGGTATTCCATAGATCGCCGCCGAAGCCAGCGACCAGCCGATTTCGCGGCGGATCTGCGCGCTCAGCTTCGTGTGATAGCCGGGGCGCACACGGTTAGTCAGCGCGGCGAAAGCGCCGCTGACCGCGAGATAGCGCAACGCGACGATGGCGGTCATCGCAAGGGTCGAGAGGATCAGGGCAAGCAGCATCGGCTGGCTGCGCTTATGCCGCAGCCGGACCCCGGAAGCGAGACCCTATTGCTCCGCGCGCGTTGCGTCCGGGCGTCTCGCTAGAGCTCGCCACCATAGGGCGCACAATCGGGATCGCAGGCCACGGTCGCACGCCGCATCGCGGTGCGGGCCAGCCTCTCCACCTCGACCTTGCGGCGCGCCGGGGCGAGCGGATGGCGCGGGGCGGGGCGCAGGATTTCGGCATCGTAGCCATCCGCAATGATGAGCCCGCAGCGTTCGGGCAGGAAAGCCTCGCCCTCCAGGATGCCCGCGTCCAGGTGCGATCCGATGCCCCAGTAAAACTTGTCGCAATGGTCCAGATAGTCGGTCCATTTGGAATCGCCGGTCAGGT
>JACLAD010017034.1_pt1 | contig 14916 bp, 20 predicted proteins | sample 8027901 | NCBI WGS metagenome assembly JACLAD01 (sample SAMN15725071, study PRJNA655200) | protist metagenome | isolation source: fluorescence activated cell sorting (FACS) single amplified genomes of... | place: Spain: Blaines Bay Microbial Observatory, Mediterranean Sea | collected 2016-07-05 | reverse complement strand
AGTTTATGGCGGAGAGCTCAATAGTGGGAGAGGTGAAGCATTACAAAGAGTGAGTCGCGAGCAAAGCAAGAGACAACTTTAATAAAAAGGGAACCGGAGACTAACAGAACCATCGTTCTCACGTGCCTGCCGCTACAATCCCCTCCCCGCGCGCGGGACAGGGTTGTGGATGCGGTGGACATGGAGAAGGAGACATATTGCACGGCAAAACCTGTCAGTGAGGTCTTCAAGGATGCTGAGCAAGTTGTTTACCCCCGCAAGGAGTCGGAACAGGTGCGCTCAACGATTGAAGTTGTACGGTACGCGCAGGCTGCGCAACGCCTCAAGCTTCCTCGTGGCCGCGATCCTGACAACGCACGAGCGCGTGCACTCCTCAAGAGCCAGATCCAGGAAGAAGGAGAGGACGTGGTTCATGGCGGCACTGCTTGGTACTACGGGCGTGAGTCTCGCTCAAGGCGCGGGATAACCCTACTCGCGTACGAACGAACTCTAAACTCACAGATACACCGTTTGCACGTCTCTGTGCTCCTCCCCGTACGCGTTGCGCAGCCGACTCAAAACGGAGTGGGGCACGAGATCACAATGAAGACCTTTTGTCAAACGCAAACATTTTCAACACAAGGGTCGACCCCAGGCAGCATGCAAAGACTGCCACGATCATGGAGATATCAAAGGAGCACGTGCTCAACCAAGCCGCAGGAAGGAAGGGCAAAGTCGGGCACGAGATGGACGGCAAGCCTGGAACAATCCTGCTCATTGCCTTGTACATGTTTTGGATTGAGAAGACGAAGCTGGAAGAGGAGCTGGAGGTGGGTTGGACCCCCCAATGTTCCGCGTCTTGAGCTTGTCGTTCAACTCAACCGACCCACTCCTATAGTCAATCCAGCAGAAGAAGAGGGAGGAGGGGTTGAGCAACGAGGCCAGAGAGGCGCTCGACGAGGCGGAGAAGGCAGTGCAAAAGAAGCAGGAGGACCTGTTAAAGAGCGAAAAGGGCTGGCTGGAGAATTCAATGCTCACCCCGGCCTACTTTCACATGAAGAATGCTGCGATGGAGTCTTTCTTTCTCATCCATTTCAAGCAGCTACTGGGGCCTCTGCTGCAGACGTACAGGGTGAGTCGTGTCGGCCGCGTGTGTGCACGGGTGATGTTTCTCTCGCCGCCTGCCCTGCTCTGCTCAAGCTAACCGCGCAACGCAAAATTGAAATCAAACCTTATAGTCAGGACGGGCGCTCGACTGGATCTTCAACGAGGTTCGCTCCCGCATGGGCGGGAACATTCGGAGGATTGGCCAGGAGCTCTTCTCTATCATGACCGGAGTCAGGGCTGGGACCGTCTACTTTGGGGAGCAACTCCTGCTGGCGCAGAGCGAGGAGGGAGGGCTTGAGGAGGGAGGTGCAGAGCCTCAATTCAGCTTGCTCGAGGTCATGGACTCGCTCTACAAGCGCGCGGAGGACCACGGCATGCTCAACCAGATCTTGCAGATGATCTCGCACTACAATGTGCTAGAGGTCATGGAGTTTGCAACGTTAGCCGACGAGCCGGAGCTCTACGAGGTGAGTTGTGGGGTAAAAGAGAGTGGGAGCTGGACGAGTCTTGAGTCGCGGCGCTTGGCTCGGCTAGTCTCTAGTCTCGGCGCGCGGCGGCTTTTGAGTGTGGTATGATGGACATCAACACTCACCTCCCTCGCGGCCGAGACAGGCAGGCCTCAACCTTATCATGGCTCTCGAGTACGGGCAGGGACAGAAACGCGACCACGCCCGCCTCTCCCTCCACCATCTCTCGGAGCTCTACCTTTATGACGAAGATTTCCAAGCGTTCTATAAGAACGGCGGGTACTGGAATCGATTTGGCAACTTTGGTCCAATGTCGGTCGACAAGATGGTCGAGAAGCTCATCAACGTTCTCAAAGGCATCACGGAAGAGAAGCACTACAGCAACCCATCCAAAGTTTGGATGGCTGTGGCGGAGAATCTTGGCAGCGTCGCAAAGGTGAGTTGCATTCGGCTTGGGAAATTGTTGCGGTTACACGACGCTTTCGCGGTTACACTCAACCCATCTCGTCCCACCCGACACCCCAGCACCGTTCACGCAAACGACGTGTGACCACGGAGATGGAGCAGCGCTCCTACGCGGCCGGCTACGACGCCCGTATCGCAAAGAGGTCGTGCCTCTTCATCCTCAACCTCATCGCCAGCGACAAGGTCTACGCGATATCTACGTCAAAGGCGCAGGGTGGATCGATGAGGACTCCGATTGCAGGAGGTGGCCACAAGGTGCTGGGCCTCACTTTCCGTGGCAATCCGCTCTCCGAGGAGAAGGCCTCGGCAGAGGTGGCCATGGTGGACACCATCGGATACGCAAAAGCGGCCGTGGATGCGCATCTGATGTACTTCGATCCCAAAAGACCCTACTTTGGGGTAAAGGTATGGCCGTCGCTCGGCAAGATGGCGATCATGGAGGGGGGGAAGCGCGTTGCCAACACGATGGCAAATTTGATCCAGACATCCAAGAACGCCGACGAGATCTGCTCTCATCTCGGGCTCACAGCTGATGATATCCAGGTTAGGGTAATCCCGATGATGGAAAAGATCAAAGCGCGGGCGGTTGCCGCTGCGGCGGCCACTGCGGCGGCCGCTGCTGCTGCCGCTGGTGAGGCGCCAGTTGCCAATGCCGCGGCGATGGACATCGAAGGGGCCAACAACGAGGTGATGGGCATCCAGGACGTGCTCTCGCAGCTCAAGGTTGAGCAGGCAGAGCAGGAAGACCTCTTCTACGGCAACGGCAAGCTCAAGCCCTCCAAGATTGGGAAGAAGAAGAACTGGGCGGTCATGCTAGCGAAGATCAGGACCTTGGCCGACTCAAGCCCGGAGGTCAAGGGCATCGTGGAGGAGGTGGAGGCCGCCACGGTAAAGAACTACGTGCAACTCTGGACGGCCAAGGTCGCACAGGTCAAGAAGGACATTGGAACACTAGCCTCGAGGCGGAGGGTGGCTTTTGACGCTGTCCGACCCAAGCTAGAGGCGGCTCTCCCACATTTGGTACAATTCCATGGCCAGAGCACGGCTCGGCAGCATCCGGTGCCAGAATTGGACAGTGACGGCAAGGTGAAGGGAAAGTACAAGGTCACGGTGCTCTCCAAGAGAAAGAGCAGCGCCAACGCCAGGTTGACAGAGAGGTTTGATAGACTCCGGCGTAAGCTTCGGCGGGCAAAAGCGGAAAGGAGTAAGGGCAAGAAGGAGGCCTTTGTACAGGATAAGGTCAGAAGGGTGAAGGCAAAACATGCCGTAAGGACAGCACCTCCAGAGCGATACTGGGAGACCTCGTGATTTTAGTCACATGCTTACTATTATCCTCGTCTTTCTCTTCCGTTTTGACGCTCGCCGTGCTACTTGAATCCCTCCCGTCGCCATTGTAGTTGCTGCCGCCGCTGCCGCTGCCGCTGCCGCTGCCGCCGCCGCAGCTGCCGCCGTTGCTGCCGCCGTTGCTGCCGCCGTCGCTGCCTCCGTCGCTGCCTCCGTTGCTGCCGCCGCCGCCAACGCCGCCGCAGCTGTCGCTTCACGCCGGGCCGCTGCTGCATACTCTCCTCCACGTTGACTGACCTTCTGCAGAAACCGCTCACGCATATCCTTCATCTCAGCCTTGAGCAGCTCTTCAGCCTCGCTGATCTTCATCGTGGGAGCGCGGCGCTTGATGAGCCGTGCCAGAGGCTCAGACTCAATGGTGAGGCTTGCGACTGCCTCGTCCACCTGATTCAGCATGTGCGAGGAGTAGAGGGCCTGCAACTCGCTGCTGAAATCTGAAACCTGCTTGGCGTTGTGATCTCCGTGATGTGCCTGGCTTTGAAGCGCATGTTCTATGTCGTAGGCATCAAGAACTGTGGACCAGAACGCGTGGCCTTCATCTTGGTCGAAGCTTTGCTCTGTACTTGCATCCTGATAGTAGTTGTAGAAGAAGCGATTGCCGTGGTCGTTGGAAAGAAAACAAAACCCGCGATGGCCATCTTTGGCAAGCTTCTCAAGGATCGTCAGAATACGCGCTCGGCGCTTGCTGCTTCGGCTCTTTCGATTCGCGCGGCCGGCGCTCTTGTCGTCATCCTCCGAGTTGGAGTCTGATTCTGATTCAGCCCCGGGAGCGGTGTTTGCAGCAGCTGCACTGCTGGCCATTGAAGGACAGAGAAGTGCAACGGATGAACAGGGGGAAGATAGAAATGTTTTGAATTGTGCAGAGGCTCCTGCGATGTCAAGACCACCCATGCGTCCTGTATAAATTGAGATTGTGATTGTTGCAGGATATTTTTCCATCGTGATAGAGGCAACATGATTTCAATGATGGTGCTGTGCCTGTAATTTCGAAATTCGGCGCCCCCCTCTCGATTTTCAAGCCTCGCTATCTATCGCCTGCTAAACCCCCTTCGGTCGCCACATGTGGCGACCCTACTAGGGAAATCCATTTTTTTCAAAACTTACGCTTTCTTGCTCTCGGCAACAGACCCCGCCAGAGACAAGGAGAAGGAGGAGGAGGACGAGGGGAATACAGAGGAGGAAAAGAAAGAGGAGAACTCGTGGAGTGGGTGCATGATGGCATTCAGCGGCGCTGCAGGCTTTGCTGCAGGCGTTGAGAACGGTCAAGTTGATGAGTCGAGACTGTTTTGGTTTCCCCACGAGACGGAAGTCTGGCTCCTCGGCGAAGTCCAGGAGCATCACGACGAGGGCACCTTGACAATCGTCTCAGACGAGGGCACTTTCGAGATCGATAGCTCAAAGCTTCACCCGTATAATTCCAGTCATTCTGAATACGTAGAAGACATAGCCGGTATGAACAATCTGCACGAGGCACCTTTGCTTGACCTGCTGAGGCGCAGGTTTCATGCAGAGGACATCTATGTAAGTCGAAGTGAGCAAGGTCAAAACCTGTAGGTACAGCAGTTTTTGGACTCATAGATACGCCTATCATTCATAAATATAGACCTTTACAGGAGATATCCTTATAAGTATTAACCCTTACACCTGGATCAAGGGATTGTACAACGTAGCCGAGTAAGTCAGCTTCTCTCGGCACGTGGTGACTTATACTGCACTGACTTGGATCTCTGGTTTGCGCTGCCTCCTCACAGGATACCTCGCGAGGTCATAGACAACCATGTAGCTATCCGGTGTAAGCCACATGTGTACACAGTTGGCGAGAGGACTTACTGTCAGATGATGTCGAACAGAAAGGACCAGAGCCTAATCGTTTCTGGCGAGAGTGGCGCTGGCAAGACGGAAGCGTGCAAGAGGGTGATGAGCTACCTCGCCTCAATCAGCAAGAGTGCGCTCGACAAGGTGCATGCTCGCACGGCTAGTCACGATTTGAAGAGGAGCTCAGTACTCAGGATTGAGGAAAGAGTTCTCGCTACAAATCCGTTCTTGGAGGCATTTGGAAACGCCAAGACGTAAGTCCCCTCCCCCCTCCACGCACCCGCCCCTCTTCCCTCCTCCGTCTGCCACACCCGCAACTCCTTCATCATGATGTCCCTCCATTTCTTCTGTCGTTATTCCTAATGACCATTGCCGTTATGCATTGAACAACCCTCGAACATCACTTGCTTTGTTCCTTGATAGAACTCGCAACGACAATTCAAGCAGGTTTGGAAAGTTTCTGAAAATTGAGTACAACAAAGGAAAGATTGTCGGCGCAAGTATGAGGCACTATCTGCTCGAAAAGTCTCGCCTTGTCACGCAATCTGAAGGCGAGCGCAACTACCACATATTCTATCAGCTTTGCAAAGGTGCTTCGGTAAGAAGCATTTTTTGTTGCTTGGAATCACTGTGGGGAATGACGCTTTCACTTCCTTTGCGCAAATCTGACTCATATAAATTCACCAGGATGAAGAACGCGCACGTTATCAGCTCGAAAACGTTGAGGACTACATCTACCTCACGCAAAGTGGGTGTTGTGAAGTTGAAGGTGTGGACGATGCAAAGGATTTCAAAGAGGTCAAGACCGCTTTGCTCAGTGTGGGTGTCGAGGAAGAAGAGCAAGATATCATTTTTCGGACACTCTCGGCAATTCTCTTGCTTGGCAACGTCGCGTATGGAGAAGACGAAAAGGAGTGAGTACAGTTGAGAGAGCGTGCAATGAATGGTCGTTTTGCCCCTTTCTCGTATAATCATCGACTCCTTTCACCACTTTCACAGAAACGCCGTCTTCGAGGACGTGAAGGCAGTGGAGAAGATTGCAGACCTCATTGGGTGCCCTATGCTCAGCGTGAGGCTTTTGCAGCGGGAAATCAGGGCTGGTGTGAGCTCCAAGTCCAAGCGCAGGTCCTCTGTCCCTATCGTCAAGCTCAACGTGACGCAAGCAGTAGACGCCCGAAACGCTCTTGCCAAGTCGATGTATGACAAGATTTTCAGCTACCTCGTATCTCGAATCAACGACTCACTCAAGTCGACAGTTCGCGCAGAGACATGTACGTCGATTTGTGATTGACTACAGGAGAGACCCTCCTTTTCTTCTTCTTTCGTTCCACGCTATAGCCTATCCGCGTCCATGCGACTGATTAAATGGCATATTATTTGAAATGACGAACTTCAACCTCATGTAGACATTGGCATCCTGGACATTTTTGGGTTCGAGATCTTTGAAAAGAACAGTTTCGAGCAGCTATGCATCAACTACACAAACGAGAAGCTGCAGAGCATCTTTAACAATCACGTCTTTGTCATGGAAGAGGAGTTCTACCGCAACGAGGGTGTCGACTTTTCTATGGTTTCATTTCGCGACAACAAGAAGTGTGTTGCACTCATAGAGAAGAAACCGGTGGGAATCCTGCCTCTCCTCGACCAGGTCTGCATGCTTGGAAGAGGGACGGATGAGCAGGTTCTCGGTCAGCTGAAGCGCCACCACAAGAAGCACCCTAACTTTCTCCGCCCTCGTTTCAGCTCTGATGAAGAGTTCATCATTGAGCACTTCGCTGGAAAGGTGCGGTATAACGTCGTTGGCTTTCTCGAAAAGAACAGGGACGCACTTCACAACGATCTCGCAGAGATGATGTCATCGAGCGAGCAAAAGCTACTGTCGAAGATCTTCTCCGCAGGCGACGGAGGCTCGGCTGCAGCCGTCTCATCCAGAGGAACGAAGATGCCCACAACCATTGCATACAAGTTTAAGGAGCAGCTAAACAAATTGAACAAGCAGCTGTTGCAGACGGAGCCGCATTACATTCGTTGCGTGAAGCCAAATGAAGAGAAGAGTGCTGGAATCTTCACCTCTCAGATGGTTCTAAACCAGCTCCTGTACAGTGGCGTCCTCGAGACGGTCCGCATTCGTCGCCAGGGTTATCCATTTAGGGAAACATTCAAAGCTTTCTGGGAGTTTTGTGTGCAAGAGATGTATGATAAGCATGTAAATGTTGGGCACCTGCGTTTGTGCAAGGACAAATGTGCTGGTCTTCTTACCGTGGCACTTCCAAGGGAAAGTCGTGGTGGAGGAGGGGAAAACGGCGAATCACCAAAATGGCAGATTGGCCGTTCGAAGGTTGGTTTTATTAGGGTGCCACTATTGCTTCCGTCAGCATTCCTTTATCAACTCACGGTATCAATTAATGACAAAACCGAAAGGTCTTCCTCCGGGATGGTGGCCTGCAGGAGCTCAAAGACTGGCAGCGAGGGATCGTCAGCCTTAGAATTCAGAACTGGTGGAGGGGCCTTGTCATGCGGCTACGGTTCCTGAGACTTGTCCGCGGAGTACGTGCGTTGCAGAGAAGTTATCGAGCGTACATGGTAAAAAAGAGGTACGAAAAGCAAAAAGGAGACGTGATCACGATCCAGCGTTACACAAGAGGACTGCTAGCGAGGCGCAGGTTCCAGAGACGAAAGGAAGAGATTGAGGCAGCCCTACGGATACAGACAGTGCGACGAGCGGCCATCGCCCGGCGGGTGTACAAGGAGAAGCTTCGCGCAGAACAGGAACGAATCGAAACCGAGCAGCGTCTTGAGCGGGAGCGACAGGAAAAAGAAGCTAGGGAGAGGGCCGCGGCGATTTCAATCCAGACGCAGTTTCGCTCGCACGAGAAGAGGAGGGACTTCATGCTTATGAAGCGATCCGCGACGATCCTGCAGTCGCTAGCACGGTACATCACTGCCAACAGGATTGCAGACGAGCGGATGGGAGCCTGCGTCTCTCTGCAATGCTTTGTCCGAATGGTCCTCGAGAAGGCTCATCTGCAGCGTGTGCTCTTTGGGATCAGGTCCCTACAGGCTCTTTATCGCGGCAGGGTAAAGAGGCAAGAGCTTAATCGCCAGCGTGATGCTGCCAACCTCATCAAACGCGGCTTGAGGAGTGCGACCCTCAATGCTCTGTTGAACGAGTGGGTCATCGACGTGCACGCCCAAGCTTGTCTGGGCGAGCTCGATGTTATGGTAGACATCCTCGAATGCACAGAGGACCAGTACCATCGCCTCACCGAGATGAGCGACAAGGCCAATATTCGACATCCCGACTCCGGCTACTCACTGCTTCACTCAGCTGCGAAGTGCGAAACGGGCGACGTTGAGGTTCTGATAACACTTGGAAATTACGGGGCAGAGCTCGACACGAAAAAAGGGTGGATCGCTGTCGATCTCCACGGCAATACCCCGCTGCACATCTCGTGCGGTACCGGCGACTCGCATCTTGAGATCTCCAAGTACATATTCAGCATCTGCACAGGACCCAAGAAATTGATACTATACCAAAACGCAGATGAAGCAACGGCCCTGGACTGTGCTCTCGATGCAGCAATGGCCAACGAGGACCTTAGCGGTATGGTTAAATTTACTAACACCATCAACTGGCTCCTGAAAAATGGCGCCAGAAGCCGGTTCTGGGGCACGAAGGCGGAGATTCTTGCAGTCCGTGAGTCTTGCGGTATCTACTTGCCTCTTTATCATCATCGCCTGCTGATCTTCGTACACCTTTTATCAAACCACTATGTTCAATACTTTTTACTCCTTTCAACCGCAAATTCGCAGTCAAGGACGGCAAAGAAGCAATGAAGCGCCTAAAGGCAGAAAAGGACCGTCGGGCAAAGGAACGCCAGCAAGAGAAGCTCAAAGAGATTGAAAAAGACGTAAGGCTTTACTCATTAACTAGTGTCCCTTAGTTCGTTTAGTGTGCCAAGCCCACGCTCATACATTAGATCAACATCTACACAGGCACACATGAGATTTATGATGCACGGTTTCAACGTGGAAAACGAGGGGGAAAAGATGAAGAGGTTCCGCTTTGAGGAAGCGAAGCGTCAGAAAGAGGAGCAAGAGGAGCGAGAGAGGCAGCAAAAGTTCCTCGAAGCCGAGATTCTGCTCGAGGAGGAACGCAAGCGCCAGGAGCGTCTCAAACAGGAGAGAATTGAAGAGATGCGTAGAATACGTCGATCTACAGCTTCAGCACTCGATGCTGCAGCCGTGGCGGTATCACCGTCAGCGAATGGCGCAGATGAAGAAGAAGGCAGTGACCAGGCCGGTGCTGCTGCTGTCAAGGCCGCCGCCGAATGGCCAAAAGGAGTTTGCCATGATGCTCATAATCAAGAAGAGGAGGGACGAAGCGAGACCAAAGGACATCACCCTTCCTCTTTCTTGACAGCAGAGAGAGACATCAACGACCGGGAGCGAGACCAGGAGCAGCAACGGAGCACATCTGGTTCGCTTGGAGCTGTTGCCGAAGAAGCCGTTTCTGAAGCCGAAGGTTGCAGAGGAATGCTCTGGGTCGCGCAGTACGCTTCCAACCTGGCCACCAAAGGCGATTCTAGGGGATGGTTCTACCTCGACGAGGAGTCAAATGTTCAGGGCCCGTTTTCGTCGGAAGATATGGCCTCTTGGTCAAGTCAAAACTACGTACGTCAATCCTTGCAATGCAAATCGTAAACAACTCGAAACTCGAAAGTGACACGTTCCCCTTTCTTTATTTACCAACAGCTTGACTCAGACCTGCTTATTCGGTGGGGTACGGGCGAGACCTATGCGCGGCTTGGGTCCCTCTTCCCCGACAACTCAACCGCGTTCTCATCAAGCGAGGTCGAAAAGTGCCTCAACAGTGCCCGCGCTGCTCTGAAGCGGCTCATCAACAGGAACTATTCGGCCAGTTTGGGATGAACAACGCGATTATTACAATTCAGTTCGGTTTCATCGATTTCTTTTTTTCGAGCCGAAGATCTTCCCTCATCCCACTCGCGCACCTGTGCAAACATAAAAGACCATAACAGCGTGATCATTTCGAAAGGCTTCGTTGGTGTAGTACCTTATAGTATGTCGAAGAAGTCAGGCAAGCTATGGCGAGAAAATGACAAGAAGGCGAATAAGGATGGCGTCCGACATTCGATCTATTGGGTCGAGAAGAACCCTTCGTACCTCGAGGCGAAGCGGCTGAAGCTCGACGAAACCAAGCATAGCACATTCCGATCGTCGACGGTATACAAAGGATCATGGAAAAGCAACAAGAAACATGGGTTTGGCAAGATGACCTACAGCAACGGTTCCATCTACGAGGGGGAGTGGGAGAATGGGAAGCGGCACGGCAAGGGAACTTCTTGGGTCAAAGAGGGCCAGCGCATTCGCAAGGAGTATACCGGCGACTGGGAGTTTGGAAAGCAAAACGGTTTGGGGTATGTCGAAGGACTATGCATTGTAATGCGTGTATTTACCTTGGCATACTCACAGCGTATCTGGTCACCTCTCCTTTTCGGAAAAAGGATCTTTTACTACGAGGACGGGAGCAAGTATGAAGGCATGTGGGAGCAGAACCTCCGTCACGGCCGAGGAAAGTACTTTTACGCGAACCAAGACGTATACGACGGAGAGTGGCGCAAGGGACTGAGACACGGTGTCGGTACGGTCTTTACTTAGAGTGTTGCACCTGCCGCCTGTGTTGCAAAGAGCTAAACGTTCATTCTAATTATGACCCATCTCGACTCGCTAATCAGGCGTTCTCATGCTTGCCAGTGGAGATCGGTTTGAAGGGCACTTTGCTGACGACAAGAAGGAAGGCCCGGGTCGATATTACTATATCAATACGGGAAAGGTGAGAATATCAGCGTCTTTCCACGTTGTTTTTTGTTGCCACGCCTCAATCCTTCCATCCGTTGACACTACATAGATCTATGACGGCGAGTGGGTCGAAGATGTTGCGAAGTGCGGAGTCTTTTCAGATATGCCCGCTTTCGTGTGGGATGGCAGTAGTAGTGATCCTTACGGGGCTGCTCTTAATCAATCATCAAAGCTACCAGAACTCTGCCTCAAAGATGCCATGATGGTGACGGCGGGTGCGGTTGCCACTGCACGCCGTAATCGGTCAGCGGAGAGGGGCAAGGCTGCACTCGACGGAAACGCCGATATTTTTACGCAAGAGGAGGTAGACCAGTTGAAGACTGCGTACGCCAAGGAAGCAGGTGACCTTCAACGCCCCATAAAGGGCACACAGCTTGGCAACGTGCTAATGCATCTTGTGAGTTTTTCCGCTTCTGCGTAAGCACCTTGGCCTTCCCCTCACCTCTCAATCTCGCAACACAACCCGCAGGGGATGTCACCAACACAACGTACACTCGAGGCGCTCCTCGATGAGCTTTGTGCTGCAGGAGACACAGACTTGTCATTCACCGTCATTGCCGGTCTACTAGCTAGACTGAAAAAATAAAATATTTTATTTTTTGCAAGTCTACTCTCAAGACCGCAACGATGTGAGAGCTGCTGCTCCAGACTCTAACGAAAGCTTTCTCAGTTTTTCCAAACGAGAACGCTGAGATACGATGGCCTTTTTTGAGCTTGAACTGACCGAACGAAGAGCCGGGTTGGATCGGGATCGCATTCCAAGACCACTCGGAAAGTTTGATCCATTGAATAGCGGGTGAAGTCTTGACAAAATCGAGCGCAACTTGGCCGCGTTGGTCTCTCGAAAGCGCATTAGGTCCATCCGGAAGCCCTTTGGAAGGTACAGCTTGGAAATTGACTTGACGTGCTCAGCGGTGTAAAGTCTTGAGCGGAGAAGCCTGATCCACATGCGTCTCTCATCGGCGTTATCGGCGCATAAAGCAATGCGGGCTTGGTTGTCTCCTTCCGTCCACACCTCAAAGGCAAATGGAGTTTCGTAGTAAGATTCATTGGATTCTGGTATCCGTATCTGTGTTCGATTTGTGACCACAGTGATCGTCTTGCCACGGCAGCTCCGTTTGACCTTTTGCAACTTCTCCTCCAGCTGCACCTGGAGCTTCTCCAGCTGCTCATCACGATATGTTTGCATTTCCGCTTCGGCTTCGAGCGCCCTTAACTTCGACTCGAGCTCCGCGATCTTCAGCGGCTCGGTGTAGTATGTGAGATCCTTTTGTGATCACGCAAAGGTGAGTACCTCATTTCTGATGTTGTGCAACCTCGCCCCCTCTTCCATACGCACCTGGCCAATGAGTTCAAAGCGCCGCCGCAGCCAAAAAGGGGACGTGAAACCATTGTCTAGGCTCAAACCCGGCCGCACACTTCCAAGTTTAAGCTTAAACAGTTCGCCCTTGTGAGGCCGATCTCGGAGGTACGTGAGCCGCACAGCTTTCCGCCTCATTTTCTCAATGAGGAGCGACTCAAAGACGTCACCGCCGTCTTTCAGAACGGTTCGCTCTTGAATGAAGCAAGCAAAGATCTGTGTGTCGAGAAACTCTCTCATAAATGGCACGCACTTTTCGTTCAAGTCTGCAAGGAAGTTTTCCTTGTCAAAGAAAAACCCAATGTTCATGAGCCCGCTGGGAAATTGAGCCAGGGTGAGAGTTCAACAGCCATGGGGCGCCAAGATCGAGTCCGAGAGGTGTGAGCATCTGAGCAGCAGTGCAGCCAGTAGAAACTAAAGAGGATCGAGGCTCACCTTTCTTCATCACTCATGTCACTAAGCAAGCTTTCAAAGCTCTGCCCATACTCTCTACCTGTGTCGCTTTTTTCATCAAGAGCTCTGGTCGACGCCACCGTAGATTCTGCTGCCGATGCCGCCACAGTCACAACAGCTGCGCTCTTCAAGTCCACATCTTTCACCGTAGCCGCGACCTCACTTGCAGCCTCTTCATCAAGTACCGACCCTCCAGTACCTCCACTCTCGCCCACGTCGTCAATCTGGTGCCCAGAGACCATGTAGTACTCGCGATAAGACTTCAGCATTGACGCAAGCACCGACAGAAAGCGGCGTCTAATGATCACATTGTTCTTGTCTCTATAGTTGATCCATGAGAGATCAATCGAACCGAAAGACGTCTTTGCAGATGCTGCTGTAGATCGAGGCGCAGGCGTACTTGAGTGGAGGGCCATTGCAATTCCAGATACCTTCTTTCGAACCCGAACTCCATCATCCTTCTCTTCTACTTTGCCGCTACCAAGGGCCACCGCTACGCTGCCTTCCAAGCTGGCTGAAGAAGGTTCAACCTGCTCGCTACGCTTCTTGACTATACACGGGCTCCCTGTGTCTTCGTCGCGATCTGTTCGCGCTTTGGGCCTCGTTGTTGGCGTCCCTTGCTCCATAAAGTCGGCATCGCTTTCTATGTCCTCATCTTCAGAAGAAGAGTACAGCACGGAGAGCGTGGTCTTCGTTACGGATGGCGCAGAAGACTTTCTCTTCCACAACCGTTGCGAGATTGGCGTGATGCGAAGAGAATCAGAATGTGCACTGCTGGAGGTTCCTGCAGACCCTGAAAAGGATGCAAACGTGTCCAGCCCCTCAGATAGTCTGTTCCTGATGCCAATATCCTTTGCCGAGCTCGGAGTGCCTTCTGCAGAGCCGTAGCTATAGTAAGCATTGCTTGTGCCCGAGTAACGACGCTTGGACGTGCTGCTCTCCACAGGGCCACCCGATACAATCGATTCGCTGCTTCTGTCACCACTATGGTTGAAGCTACGTGAGGACAAGAGAAGCTTTTGGTGTTCCTGTCGGTGGACTTTCTATGAGATGCATCTACTCATGCCTAGTTCCACCAATGTACTACACTTACCTCTTGAGCGATGATGTGCTCTGCTGGAGTTGCAAGCGGGGACATTGGCGGCGCTTCAAACTCATGCCTACCATTCTGTGAGAGAAAGATCGGGCCACCAACCTTGGCCAGCGTCTGATAGATCTTGAAAGTGTATCTTGAAGGAAGATGAGGATGGCCCAAATTCAGCCCGCTCTCCTCATAATTCATCTCCCACTGTGGCTCCTCGTTTTGAGATGTCACTGAAGTGACTCCTGCTAAGGCTGTAGCCTTTCCTACCACCCCTACTGCTACTGATGGCACAGTAGATTGGAGAGCGTCCCCCCTGTCACTTTCTCTCTCTCTCTCGTGGCTCTCCTCTTTGCCACCGTTGCCATCGTTGTTGCCCCCTTTAGATCTCATCACCCTATTCTGATCGAGGTCGACGACAATGACCTCTTCCGGAATGTCAACGTGGGGCCAGTTGATAGCCTTCTTCTGGGCGCCAAAGTAGAAGGCTCCTGGAAATTTTAGCCACTCGTCGAAGTCTTCGAGCATATTGACTGGAGCAATTGGAAAGTACGGATGTGGCCACTCGAGTGGTGAGATCAGTTCTAGGGAAGCCTCCAGCACTGGAAAGAGCAGAGAAAGATCTGCAGATATAACGAGGATCTTTTCCTCCATTATCAAAGCGTTGAAGAGTCGGATGATGTTTGACGGCTCCAGACTCCCAAACAGGGGACGGTAATCCAGATCGCTGTGTGGAGAGATCGTCATCAGCGTCGACCTTCTTGGTCCCAAGAGTGGCCTTTTGTTATGAAAAATGTGGATATTTATGTCGCAAGTGTGAGGCGATTTCCTGGAATTGCACATGCACCTTCCTGCTCAACTTCCTCACCTTGGCGCTGTACCCCAAGCTTGAACCACCTGCTTGTGAACGGCAGCCGAGTTCACAAGATTGTATAGTGATCGAAGCTCACGCGCGCCCACAG
>JACLAD010007069.1_pt1 | contig 14917 bp, 10 predicted proteins | sample 8027901 | NCBI WGS metagenome assembly JACLAD01 (sample SAMN15725071, study PRJNA655200) | protist metagenome | isolation source: fluorescence activated cell sorting (FACS) single amplified genomes of... | place: Spain: Blaines Bay Microbial Observatory, Mediterranean Sea | collected 2016-07-05 | reverse complement strand
AAAGAGATAATTTCAAAACGATTATTGATAAGCAACAAGAGAAGAAAAGGGCATCCGTCCATAAAACACTGGAAGAAATGAATCTAGAAAATACAGGTACACCGTCTATAGATCCGAATGGAAATGGTAATTCTGTAAAAAGTAGAGCACCTTCAGATGTTTCCACTAGTGGTGCAAATCGAAAAACTTCTATCAATACTACTACCACCAGCAAATCCAGGAAATCTTCCTCTTCTACTCGCTCATCATCCAGTTTGTATAAGAGTGATAGAAAGGAGTTTGAGAAAGGATTTCCTACGATGTCTGAATCTGAAATGGATGCAATGTACGAATATGCTGTAGAAGTATCTATTCAAAAAGGTACCTTAAACCAAGACAAAATCAATCAAATGGAATCGAAATCATTGAAATTCGAAGAAATGATGATGAAATTGCGTGATCAGAACACTGCTGATTTGAATAAAATTGAGGCAAATTTAAACAAAATAAAAGCCATGCCTATTCATGTAGACATGGGGGTCGATTTACCAGGGAGCAGTGTGGCTGGAGAAGCCCATGAAGATTTGAATGCAAGTGGAGAATTCGGGAATCCAATACCAGGAATTGGAGAATCGAATAATAACATATTTGGATTCGTCGAGAATGTCGAAGATAAGGAGTTTTTGGGAATGACTAAAAGATCTAGTGCTATATCGAGACAAATCGTTGATATGTTGCCCGTAGAAGTGAGAGAAACCACCAGAAAGTCGTTCATTCGAGCATCCATGATACCAAACCAACAAGACGCCGAGAAAGATGCTGATGATTATAATTATATGGGTGATAGAGGATATGGTGATGATGCTTATGGCGATGGAGGATATAATGGTGATGATGGTGGTGGTGGTGGTGATGGAGAATATGAAGATATACAAGAGGAACGTCAAGAGGAACATGAAGAGGAACATGAAGAGGAATATGAAGAGGAACATCAAGAGGACGATGACAATGTGAAACTATATGATTACAGCAGAGTGTTCGATGTCAACTCGCAGCAACACTACTATGTCGATGAGAACACGGGGGAATCAAGCTGGGTAGTGCCAACCGCAGGTATTATCAAGTGCGATGCTTCAGGCAAGACTTTCTACACCAATGCAGAGACCCAAGTGACAGGATGGGCAATCAAAGAGGTGCTGTAAGCTCAAGCACCGACGAAATTTTTTAGTTAAATTGTAGTTATTTGTGGTTAATATAGTTAATGAGTATAAGAATCACACACACAACATACTGAACAAAACTTTCTTGAATAATCAACAATTTCCGACCCTGCCTTTCACTTTGGCCCAATCAAGGTGGATTTTTTAATCCCGACCCGCCTGTAAAAAAAATCAAGGTGGATCAGATTTTTGGTCCAACAAGTTATTGACCTCTTTATCAGCTGGGTGCGGTGTTGATTGGCCGTTTTGTTCGATATGTCGAGTTCAGATGATCGCAAGTGCATCGATTTGAGCAAGTTTAACTCTCCCAACAAATTGATGGGCATTAATACAGGTCCCGAGGATACGTTCTTGCATTGTGGGGGGAAGAAGCATGTATACACTTGTGACTATTGTCAACGTGTGATAAGCAATCAATTTCGAGTGCAATGTGCCATATGTGAAGATTTTGACCTTTGTGGTGATTGTTTTGCTGTCGGTGCTGAGAAATATCCTCACGAAGCAAGTCATGATTATCGTGTGATTGATTGTTTGGAAGTCCCTCTGTTTGCTCCTGATTGGACGACGAATGAGGAATTGTTGCTATTGGAAGGTATTGATAAATGTGGTGTGGGCAATTGGAAAGTGATCGCTGAATATATCAATACGAACAAAACAGCGAAACAATTAGAGGAACATTATTGGGAACATTATATGGGTCGACATGGCAAATGTTTGCCCCCCACAGTACTTGGTGCAGATAAAAAACCAGTGGATATTGAAAGTTTGAATAGTGTTGTATTGAGCAAAGCCGACATCCCTTTAAATAGTGGTCACGGATGGAGTTATAAACGTGGTGAAATTGTGGTACGTGATGATGGTATCAAACAAAGTAGTTATGCGAAACAAAAAGACAAGGACCAAATCCGAGAGAAGTTGAGTGCGTTACCAGGAAGTGATTTGCCCGGTTTCATTCCTTTGAGAGAAGATTTTGATGTTGAATTCGAAAATGATGCCGAATTAATTCTAGCTGATATGGAGTTTTCACCAGATGATCATCCATCTGAAAAAGAATTGAAGCTGCAAGTGATCAAAATTTACAATCGCAAGTTGGAAGAGAGAAATAAAAGAAAGAGATACGCTATTGATCGTGGTTTTATAGATTTCAAAAAGCAGCAAAGTGCAGAAAGAAAGAGAAATAAAGAAGAACGAGATTTGGTAGCGAAATTGAGAGTATTTGCCAGATTTCATTCTCCAGAAGAGCATGAGGCATTGGTAGAAAGTATCTTGAAGGCCAGAAAACTACGTCAACAAATACTCTTCTTCCAGCAATGTCGTAAAATGGGTCTGCGTACTCTCGATGAAGCAAGACAATACGAAATCGATCGTAAGAAGCGAGAACAAGAGATGAAGGCTAAGAAGCAAAGAGAAGCCACTCCCCATTTGTATGCGGAAGAAATCACTCGCTTTGCTGGGAATAACTCCTCTTCTGCTCGTCGTAGAGCTATTGATGGTGAAGAACTTATGAGCTTAGATTATCAAAGTAGTCGAAAGAAACAAACCAAGCGTCAAGAATCTCTAGAAGTGGAGAAAGGTCAAACGGCAGACATTGATGTCAGTACAGCAGCTGGAGCTGAGTTCTTGTCCAAAGCAGAATTGGATCTCTGTGTGCAAGTACCCATGTTACCCACACATTTCCTGGCTGCCAAAGATGGATTAGTGAGAGAAGCATATCGCAATGGACAACTCACTTTGGAAGGGATGAGAAGAGTCATCCGGCTAGAGGAACAAAATGAAGCTAAAGTGTTCGATTTCTTTGTCAAAGAAGGCAATTTAGGAGTGCTTGAGAAGAAGTCCTCCGCCAAGAAGAAGAAGACTTAGGATGTAGTGAGTTAGTCAGAAGGAACAGGGTGAGAGAAGGTGAAAGAGACATACTGTTGTAGAGAGATCTTGATGTAGTGAGAAATATTGTAATTTTTAGAATAAAGCTATTGAGAAACAAACATGACATATTTATTTTGGAACTATGACTGTTAATGCTACTGTGACTATTACTGCACACTTTACTATTACGGGATGATGATTTTGGTTTGTCGATATGGACGTGCTACTTGATGTACTGATATGATTATAACTCTTTGTGAAAGGAAGATGAGACATGTGTTCTTCTACCAGTAACTAAAGGCACATACTGCACTGCTAGCAGCTCCTTCATCTCCATGTCCATGTTGAGATCGCCCGAATTCTTTTTTCGTGTAACCAAGTATAATATTTGGGCACCACCTTCAGGTCCAATGGGAATGACCATTTTGGCATTGACCTTCATTTGTAGGCACAGATTCTTTGGTAATGATGCTGCAGCCGCTCCGACATGAATAGCGTCAAACGGTGCAATATCGACAAGTCCATCCCATCCAGAGCCCTGTGAGATGTGGACGCGATCTTTCAATGAGTTGCCATTCAAACTGTCAAATTTATGTAAGTTTTCCAATGAGGTTCTCACCAAAGACTCGTGGATATCGATTCCATACACTTCGGCCTTTGGGTTCAAATTCGCCATTGCAGCACAAAGATAGCCACTGCCACTACCCACATCTAGCACGACTTTCTTGTCATCACCAATTATAACATCGTGCAATAATTGCAGTGCATGGGCATGCATATGGGGAGCACTTATCGTTTGTCCCTCAGAGAGAGGTAAGGGAGAATCAACGTAGGCAAATCTCTCATCCGTCTTGGGCACAAAGTGAATCCTATCTGTTTTACGAAGAGTATTGGCCACCACATCGCTCGTGATGGAACCATCGCGTATAAAACTGTCGACTAATTCATCATTGCTCGAGTATTGAGGACGATAACCGAACATTTTAGTCGTAAACGCGCGTTTACCGCTTTGAAATTCTGGATTGTGTTGTAGACTGCGAGAAGACACTCGTTTACCCAATTTTGCGAATGCTGGGTTGGTACTATTGGGGTAACTATGAACCAAAGCACTGATCAAAATAGAAGCCAGGACGTAGAACTTCATGGTTGAACCACCATGGTTTAGAAGCCAGGACGACGTCTTTGTCCAAAACTCAACCCACCTCAGCCTGTCACTCTCTTAAAATTCTCCTACATGCTCGTAACAAGAACAGGGAGAAATGGCGCGGGATCAAAGGCCAATCAGTCCGTCATGCTATAGGAAGGGAGTGAAAAGGGTCATTTCTTAAAGCACAAGAAGCGATTCACTTTGAGGAGAACGGGACACACTTTTACAGATCCGCAATGTCAATGTTCAGCAATTTGTCCCTTAGAGTTAGTGAATTCGGCTCGGTGATGGATGTGAGTATGGTATACTTGGCTCCTCTTCATCTCTGCGTGGTTCTGTACAAGAACAACGTCCTGGAGATCCATTTGTGCAGTAACAAACTGCATAGTGGTACTTCTGGACGATGTTCAGGACAACGCTCGCAAACGACGGTGTTGCACGTTGATTTGTTGGCAGAACCTGGCAAACGGTCCTGCTTCGCACAAATCATCGGAGTCTCTCCTCTTTTAATTTGTCTGCTCGTGGAAGATGGAACCATCTTATTGCTTGATCTATCCATGTATCTGATAAAGGCAAAGAATGGTGATGAAGAGGCGCACTGTTTCAGTGCTGCTGGTGTAAATAAGAACGAAGATACCAATATTCTGATTGTGCCTTTAGCAGAGACCAAGCGACACTTGTGGACTCTGATTGATCGTCCTGAGAACTCTCTATGTGGAGCTCCATGTTCTCTGAGCTTGTGTGCGCTCAGCTCGATATATCCTTCCGTTTTACTGATTCCTCACTCCGATGGATCATTGTACTATATCCCGATCCTGTTCATGTGGCCCTCGGAAGATGTTCAATTACCTGCAGGTAGAAGCCATAGATATCCTGATAAGGTACTGATGGGTAGATACTGGCACAAGCAGGATGGTGACCATGGTAGGAATAATACAAGCAATAGAAATGGTCAATCAATGACAGGTGGACGCGAATTCTCTTCCAGTAGCCGTATTAATGCCAATGTCTTCGACATTCGCGGCCTAGCGCTCTGTTCGATGGCGCTACAGTTCTCTCCAAAAACGAAGATTCCTCTCATTGAGGTATCGCTCATACTGCACAAGAGGTCTGTTGGAGCTAAAAAGTGCAATAATAGCGAGCAGATACCCCGTTCTACCACTGCTGCAGTTGTAAAGCAGAATACTGTCAAAGATGATGAGGAAGAAGACGAGGGTAATGATGAAGAAGAGAACGTATGGAGAGATTCGCACATCGAGTCTCCTAGCAGTCGTACGCACACATCACTCCCTTCCGTATCGGTCCAGTTCTGCTCCGTGATGGACGAAGATATCGAGGTGTGTGTCTCACAGGTGCCCTTGTTCCCAATGGGGGCTTCAACTATTGGTACTGACAACTCTTTAGTACTACAAGGGATGCGCTTCGTGTACATGAACAACAGCATTGTCCCTCGACTGGTTCGTCACAGCCAATGTGTGCAAAGCGAAGGCGGTAGAGTCCAATCTCCCCATCCAGCCTTCCAATTCTGCAAGTCGACGATTCCTAGTAAAGCTGCCAAAAGTGGTGAGAACGATGTCAATGGTAGTGACGTCGACACGGCTATTGCTCTGTTATCTACACTGGAAGACATGCTGCGTGTATACCTCTCTCGATCCATGGATAGCTGCTCTGCTTTCTCCGTGTTAGAAATATCGCTGCGGGAACTTGTGGATGTGATGAGTGGTGAAGACGAGATGATGAGAGTAGTGCAAGCTGCATTACTCTCCTCTCAGCGCTGTGTATATGCTCTTACCCAAGTAAACAATGACGCCCATAGCACTAATGAGCGACAGTCTACAAGTATTCTTGTTTGCTCTTCTTCTCTACAGATACTGCAATGCATCGCAGTCGGCGGGCCAGTGCTCTTCTCTGGAGTGAGTCATTCGATGGCTATAACAGGAGGGAAGAACGATGATGATGGTGGTGATAATGATGATGGTGGTGATGGTGGTAGTGGAGGTGGTGGTGGTGAAGGGATTTTTTACTTGGTCACAAATGATGGTCTATTCCTCATCCCTGTGAGCTCTCCGTTCTCGCATCAAAAAAGCAAGTCCATACTCTCAAACATTGCAGCTACTGCTGGTGATAGTGATACCAATGCTACTCATCTCGAAGTACCTGGTGGATCGGATGCTAAGTCTAGTGATCCTTTAGGGAAGCACGTGCATTTGTTTGTCTCCCAACCTACTTTAGAGACTCTACAAGATCTTTTTGTGGAACTCTGTGAATATCAGCAGAAGATGACTTCTGATTTGTCCATTATTGCGCCTACTGCATTCATCCTGAATACAGAATACGAGGAAGATGGGAGTGACGAGAATAGAGGAGGAGAAGGCAAAGATCGCAAACAATCTCTGGTGGAATCGTGTGATCAGCTACACGCTGTGATGGATCATTATCTGTGTCTAGTTAATGCCTGTGCAGAAGATCCGTCTATGCTTGCAGAAAGAGACGAGCAGTTCCATAGAATATGTATGCTTCTGGTAGATATCGCCACGGGGCCTCTTCTAGCATCGAATACAAGTCCAAGTGAGAACAGTAGTGATGATAGTAGTAATATGTTATTATTACTGGATCTGTGTCGCGATGCTCACCATACGGCTCTGACCGCATATTTCATATGGAAATTGACCTATTCGCCTGTGTCTGCGTTGTTGTCGTGTGACCACTACGACATGGTGCAGCAGTCATTCCATGCCCATCTTGTGTCTCTTAGAAGATATTTGGAAGTACAGTCTATACAAAAAGAGCAAGAGCAGCAAAAAGAGGAGAGTATAGATGCGAGTATGATCAGTAAATGGCTAGTGCGACTGTTGGACAAGCATCTGGAGCGGTGTGATTTAGTGGATTATACGAAGGAAAACGGGATGACTGATCATAATATACAAGTATCATGCGCACGATCCATATCTACCATGCTACTGGAGCTGTGTCTCGTGTGGGCCAAACTAGCAGTGCCTGTAGATGAACTGCAGTCTTTTCTCATGCAACTGACCAATACCACTATACTGCTGAAAGAAGCAGCGGATGACAAGAGAGGGGCAAATAGACGAAAAGAAAAGGGAGACAACGGATTAAGTGAGTCAAGTAATCATTTATCTCAGAAGGAACAGAGGTATAGGCTTGCGCTGAAGGAGGCCCTAATACAGTTGCCACAAGATATGGGCGACGAACTCGGGTTAAGCGGCGAGTTTCTATTCGTATTATTTACTTGAGAGTTTTATATGAAAGTGTAAGAATGAATAAGAGTGTAGAAAATGTCAGTAGTAGTAGTGTGTAAGCTTGTGCAACAAAAAGAGAAAAACTTCGCATCAAATCGACCCACCCCGGAATGGCACAGCCGCGAAACAGCACGACGTGAAGCAAACTACAACACATCGTTGGGTGGTAGTTGATAGATCACAGGGCCACGAGAACTCAGTTTAGGTCGATTATTGCACTGTTCTCTCTTCAAGGACAATTCTCGTTCTGCATCGATAGATCATGGCTTCTAAGAAAAGCACGAAAGAGTTGAGTGATCCCAAATTGCTTGCCGTCCGGATGCGTGAGCTGGATATGACAGATTTGGGTCGATCAAGTGAGTCATTGTCTCTTGCTGAAATTCAGGCTCAGATGAGTGAGACAAAGCGTCGATACGAAGCGGAGAAGAATGCTCGCAAGAAGAAGAAGTATGTACCACCAGGAGGTTGGAAGAAAGAAGACCCCATGATCACTGCAGCACGTGGTAAAGGTAAACCAGATCCTATAGAGAAAGCCAAGACTATTACCAATATCTCCAAGTATCGCGAGTTGCAGAAGCCTAGAATATGGGATGCAGGTTTTTATCCTAGTGAAGCACTCAAGAAGACACTATATCGCCCCATTGGCGGTGATACCTCAGGACATCGTATATTTAACTTGTCGCGAGAAGCATATCCCAAAGACATTCCAGCTCAATGGAAACCGGGCGCATATGACAAACCCTTTGGTACTCCCTCATTGGAGCTAGTCACTGATAGTTATCGAAACATGCTCACTCGCCATGTCTCCTCTATTCCCCCGAAAGTAGAAGCAGACTACAGGACCTTGCCGAATGTGACAACTAATGAACGCAATTTCAAGGCCACTGTGGCTTCCGATTTGGCGAAAACCAGACAAGCCGAGGAGGAAGTGGTGAAGGAGTTTGAGCGCATTGATAAGATTCGAGAGGCAAGCCGCAAGCCAAGATGAAGACAGTGCGTGCTAGTAGAGCTGTGAGCAGAAACAGTAAGAGTCGTAGTGCCATTACAAACACGAATGTGGCCGTTATGGAGGAAGAGAAGGGTGTGGAGAAGTCTGAGGAAGACAAGGGTGAAGATGAGAACAAGGTCGATGGCGGAGAATGTGAAGATGCTGAAGGGGAAGAAAAAGGCGAAGAGGGGGACGCCGAAGAGTAAGATTTATTGCGCATTGTTTGGGTTGTGTTGATTGTAGACGTATTGTTGAAGACTAGTTGTATTCTATCACAGTTTCCTTATCATTACATATTGGACAAAAGATATTTCCACAATTGAATTACAATAACATTTAAAATAGCTATCAATGATACTACTGATATCCCATAATGGCAGCAATACTGAGATGATCGGAAGGATATTTTTTGTTGGGCAGTCCCTTGGGTCCTACTTCCTCCTCCGAGGGCATACTCCAGGTTGCTTGTACCATGAGGTTCTTAGTGGATACAGCCTTATTGTCCTTCTCGTCTGCACTAGTGGTAGTACCCGCAGTAGTTGTAGTAGTAGTGTTGAATACATTGGTGAGTCCACTTTGCTGGTTGGTGGTGGTGATATTAGACACCCAAATGTAATCAATAGTATGAGCAATCATCCTCTCTCTGAACTTCATCGTGGTGAATGTGGGCTCTCCTTTCAAATACTCTGTTACTGGTAATCGTCCCTGTCCAACAGCTGTCTCCTTGTTAGCTGGTAATAACAAGGAGTTAGAGTTGTAAGCACTCTCAAAGTTCTGATCGTACACCATTTGGTAGACTTGCAAATCTGGCGAAGAGTTGAAGTCTCCCGTGAGTATCACTTGTGGCAATCTAGCCATATTCAACATTCCTTGCAGATAGAACTGCATGCCTTGTATCTTGTGAAGCAGTTCGGACATTTGAGTGACTCGTTTGCTTTCAAAGGGAACTTTTGATTTTAAGTGCGTTGTGGCTACTACAAGACCTGTACCATTTCGTTTATCTACCAAACATGCAATAATCGCCCCACTATTGACACCAGTAGTTCCAGCATTGTAATAGAAGACGTTGACATCCAAGATATCAAACATGTTACGATTGACAAACATACCGAGACCATCAGGCAAGGCACCAAACCTGCAAGCAGGCGATTTCAATTTAGGGCAAAGAATCATAGTGTGGTCGGGTAAGATCTCGCCAAACAAATGGGCACAATTCAACTCTTGAATGGTTAAAATGTCAGGATTCGCATTAAGCACTTCTTGACGCATCAGAGGGAAGCGAAAGGAAAGTTCAAGATCGGCAGGATCCTCCACCAGATTGAAACCACCACCTTGGGCGAGGCCATCAGCAAGGATATTGAATTGTTGAATTGTGAAGTTGTCACTAAGCACAGATTTATACTCATATGAACGAGGTAAAGCCATTTTTGATAGAACCCCAGATTGTGCTGTAATATAGTAATTAAAGTTTATGGACTCAAAAAGGCCTCAACTTGCAAAATTACAGGCGATATAAAAGGATCTCTTGGTGTGTACAGCGACAAGGCAGCACCATACGAGCCGTATAGAAGTGTGGTGCGCGACCGGATAGAATCACTCCCACTTCCATTTTTTGACGCATAATAATAAAAAGATTCGTCGATATCTCGTACAGTTGAATAGTATATCATTTGTGGAGGTCTTGATCAGGTAATAACAGCTTGTTTCTATCGACAAGGTTGGATTCATGTAAGTATAAATTCGCCAAATACATCTATTGGAGCCTTTTTAGTTACAAACTGAGAAGTAGAGCTTGAGAGAACACACTAACCACCACATTCTGCTTTATACACTTTCTATTGATATCTTTCTACCCTTCTTCCGTGTCTAACCAACTTAATAGTGTATCATGGTGGCAAAATGTTATCGATGCAAGGAGCAGGGCAAAGAAGATCCCCCCAAAGTAAATTACGCTGATATGGTTTGCCCAGAGTGCCAGCACAAACATCAAGTGAATCGTTTCGACATTCCATTCACAACGTTGGATGGCGGTGGTACTGTTACTGATGAGACCAGATTTAACGAGTATTCAGAAAAAAAGAAAGAAAGAGCTCTCTTCCTTAAAAAAAAATACCAGGAGATGGACAAACGTAGCGCACGTGGTGTAACAGAAAGGCTTGCAGCAAATGATGAAAAGGAGCTGAGGGCAGATGCGATGAGAAAAGCGGCTAAACTGGTTGCTCCCAATCGTAAAGCTGTAGCAGATGCTTCTCGGCGAAGACAGAGATCTGCTAGGAAGGAAGCTGAAGCTGTATTGGGTCGTGATGCACCCGAAGAGCAGGTAAGAAGTTGCTCACCTTTCCTTGTGTTTTTCTTACTTTACTTACCTTCTAATTATCATACTTCTTACTTTACTTACCTTCTAATTCTCCTCCTGCTATTCTTCTTCTTCTTCTTCTTCTTCTTCTTCTTCTTCAAGCTTTCTGCGTTAAAGTCGGAACTCATGGTGACCAAGATGGGCTCTAGTGTGACAAAAGTAATTGCTGTAAACCAAATGTGGAAGGCACGAGACGCTGATCCTGAGGCGTGTGATGCTTGGCATCGCGCGCTGATGGTGGGTCTCAACGCCTTCCACGAAGATCCGCAGAAGCATGCAGCTTGGCTGGAGAAGCTCAGTGAGGCTAGTACGCGAATGTGGGCTGACCCTGATTGGAAGGAGGCGAGACTGCAGAAAACTTGGTGGAATCCTGAGTGGAAGGAGGCGAGACTGCAGAAAACTTGGCGTAACATTGAGTGGGTGTTGAAGCGATCAGGAATCTGGTACAAAGTTAGAGTAGTGCCCAGAATTAGTCTGGATGGTGAAACACCCTTACTTGTTGCAGGATGGGAAGACAGAACAGTGGTTCTACTCTGTGATCTGTTTGTGCACCTGAGTATGATGAATCTTGATCATCGTACTCCTGGTGCTCTCATAAAGGATAATGATCTGAAGAACATGAAAAGCATTCAAGGCATTGACTATGTCTTCAATGGGAAGCATTCCAAGTACTTCACCGACGCGTTCCTCGATGTGAGTAAGGGTAGTAGATTATCAGATTCTGACCACCCTGTCCACCAATTTATGGGTACGCAGACTATAGTAGCAGAACCCCGTGTTGAGAATCTTGTGCTTGAAACGAAGTGTTTAGCAGGCAGTCTATTTCGTGGAGAGATCAGAAGAGATTTGGCCAAATGGAATGGAGCTGTCGGTGAGTATGGCAATCTCGTCACCCTCTTCTGGATCCCGACTGGTTTGATCGTGACAAGTACCAATCCCTCTCCTTCATCATCTTCTTCTGCTTCATCTTCTGCTTCTGCACCTCCTTCTAGTCATTTACAAGTACTGAAGAAGTATTTCTGGTCCAAATACACGTGGGAGAGTAGTAGTGAAGCCGCGTATCAACGAGTCGAGGCCTATGTGAAACATTGCCAACCCGAGATTCAGAAAGTGTTCTCTAAGACTGGTCTACGAATGTTCGATCATGATCTTTCGAATAAGACGGACTGGCAGTTCATAAGCGAGGGTGATTCTCTCGTACCATTGCCCGAAAAGACAGAGGCAGGGTATGAGTGTGATACGAAGCTGCAAGAGACGCAATTCGTCAACAGCTTCTCTGTAAAGAATACGTGGGCCCTTGGAACAAAGGACTCACTGTCTCGAGAGCAGGTCAACACGTTGCTTAAAGAGAGTGCAGACAGACGACCACAAATGAATGATTTCTTCTCGAGTTCAACTGACACTGACAAGAATGACAAATGTGCTGCGACCAAAGACGACGCTGAGGTTTCTTCCGATGAGGAGTTGGATGATGAATTGTGCACTGCTATGTTAGCTCTAGAAGGGGAATTCGACGATGTGACAGAAGGAGATTTTGATGATGAGTTTCCATCTTTCAGTGATGTTGAGTCCATAAGTGGTAGTGGTGGTGATGAGAGAAATAGTTACACTCATGACTTACCGAGTATCAACAACACAAGTGGTCAACATACATCTTCGTCTGGTACGATGTTGATGAAGAGCGTTGAGTCCAACAAGAGAAGCTCTAGTGCTGTTGTCAGTCCTTTCCATGGTACGATGTTGATGAAGAGCGTTGAGTCCAACAAGAGAAGCTCTAGTGCTGTTGTCAGTCCTTTCGATGGTACGATGTTGATGAAGAGCAGTGAGTCCAACAAGAGAAGCTCTAGTCTTGTTGGTACATCTTCATCGAGTACATCAGTTGTCAGTCCTTTCAGTGGTAATCTTCCTGGTGAATTTACTACAAAGAAACGTCGTAAGAAGCAGACGAAGAAGCAATCTGGGCAGTGTCTGATGACTGACTTCTTGCTTAAAAAGGACACTGCATAAGTTGCCCTAAGAGAGCACATGACACCTACAAGACAGTTTGTTGTCTTGTATGTATAATAGTGAATAATGTAAATAGAGAGATAGGACATTTCATGATAAAGATACCACACAACTTTACTAGTAGTAATAGTAGGAATAGTAGGAATAGTAATAATGATAACAGTAATAGTAATAAGTAAAATGAGCCAATAAGAAATCAATAGTTAGTATATATAAACTTTTAACAGTACACACACACACACACGTGCGCACACACACACACACACACACGTTGAAGTATACTTACCAAAAGGATGATCGTGTATGTTTCATTCTATGTACTCCGCCAAGAGCACTCACATCGGTGATATTTTTGAAATCACTCAAATCAAGAGTATGGACCCCACCAAGAGCACTCACATCGGTGATCTTATCGCACCAACGCAAATAAAGAGTATGCACACCACCAAGAGCACTCACATCGGTGATATTTTTAATAATAAGTCGGGATTGCTTTGCTTGGTTCTCCACTCGTGATGCACATGTAGATCGAGTACATGACTATCGAAATGAAATCCGCAATGAGGTTCAATTACATTGCTGTTGTTAAGAATAGAATACAACTCGTCGAAGCAATCGCGAGTGAGCGAAAGCGACTAGAGAAATCTCGTTCGAATCATTCAGAGGGGCGGATAGAGACTATAACCGATCTTGAGGTGATTGCTTATAGCGTATTTATCTCAATGGCAGCGAATCGACACCTGTCCAAAATGCGAGGGGCACCAATCAAAACTTGTTTCTTCTCCCGACCCGGTAAGACACTTCCTTGTGAAAAAAAGGTCCCGACCCGCCTGTAAAAAAAAAAGACTTTAAACAGATTCGTCGATATTTCGTTCAATTGAATAGTATATCCATTTCTGAGTTGTTTAACACATAAAACGAGCTTGTATCTATCGACAAGATTGGATTAACAATAAAGTATAAATAAATTCTTCGTTGGCTAATTACTAAGTTTCCTCCAAAAAATACAAATCTGTCTTGTTCCTACCTCTTATGTACAGCTGATTCGCCTCTCTTCCGGACGAAGAAGAGTGGTCGAAATGAAACATTACCATGGCAAAATTGTTTCTTGCATTTAGTAATTGTGACAATCTTGTGGGTGTCGCTGTTTGCGTTGCCGGTCCCCTGTTGTGCATCATCGTCACCTGTTTTCACCCAGTAGTATTCTGCCCCTCACTCGCACGACGACTTGAGGTTGCTCATATAATCTCAACATTAGCAACATCCTACTTTACTACCGGATTGCTTATTGGGAGTCACTAATTTGATCCCCCCACTTCCTGCTGCATCTGATTGCACTGGTTCCAGTGGCAACTTTCTTGCCAACGCGAGGAACAGCTCTTTGATGTTCGTGTTATTTAATGCCGACGTCTCCATAAAGATCAACCCACTCTGATCAGCAAAAGAAACAGCATCTTCAGTCTCTACTTTTCTTTTCGTCTCCATATCACACTTGTTACCTGCCAATGCAATCACTACATTATCTTCTCCTCTTCGCTTCAACTCTTTCACCCAACTTTTGGCACCAGCAAAGGATTCCTTCTTTGTGATATCATATACCACTACAGCCGCTGTTGCACCACGATAATACATGGGAGCTAAACTGCGATAACGCTCTTGACCAGCAGTGTCCCAGATTTCGAATCGTACAGTTATCTCTTTTTCGGGTATAAAAACATTCTGTTGCATAAATGAAGCTATCATTTTTAATGGAGGAAATTGATAAATATATTTAACAGGGGAACGAGAAAAGGGAAGGAAATCATGACAAGATATCAGTTAATAAACGTAGTAGGGATATACATAATATATAGAGCGCAAGAGGAGACACTCGAACTGGGCCCACAAGAAAATGGCGATGACGACCGTAGAGATACAGAAATTTACAGGAAATAGTCTGATTCGTTTTTAAGACGAACAGATCCGTCGAGAAATGTGAATGTGCAAACGGAGGCACTGTGCTACCGTGCAGATAAGCCGTAGTGTTAGTCTCGTTATAGTATTGCGTCAAATGCAGTACACAACAATCGCTCGATTGCACTGGACTTGATCTGCGGC
>JACLAD010015594.1_pt1 | contig 14924 bp, 3 predicted proteins | sample 8027901 | NCBI WGS metagenome assembly JACLAD01 (sample SAMN15725071, study PRJNA655200) | protist metagenome | isolation source: fluorescence activated cell sorting (FACS) single amplified genomes of... | place: Spain: Blaines Bay Microbial Observatory, Mediterranean Sea | collected 2016-07-05 | reverse complement strand
TCATGATGAACTTCGACCAGGCTATTGACCGAATGGATGATAGCGGGTACGGCCCCGCAATCTTTAGTTACTTGATGACTACGATCGATCCAGTTAACTGGGGTTCGCGGTACGCAGCACAACGGGCCGCTCTATGTATGCTCGCAACGCACGCTGGGCAGTTCAAAGAAGTGTTTCTTGACAAGCTTGAACGGCTCTATAGCCATCTGCTTGAAAATTGCAACCACAAGAACATGGACCTCAGACGTGAGGCTTATAGGGCGCTTGAAGCTGTACTTAAACACGTTTCTGGCTGTATTATCGATGCGTGGCAAACGGGCGGTGACACTGAGGCTGAGGATGGCTTCAAGTTTCTCTTTTGTGAGTTTAAACGTCTACTGGAGGCTGCTGACGGCGGATCACACCAAGATTTCGATATCGCAATTCGGGGATTCGGGCACCTGGCAGCAGCGTGCAAAGTGCTTATGGACGGAACGGACTTGAAACAGATGTTTGATCTGATAGCTGGCCGGTCAGAGCAGCTTTATGTGTCGACGCTTTACTCGACCTCAAGCGACTCATTTCGGGAAATCGGACACTTACCAGCGTACATCACCGCGATTGCGAATATGATTCGGCAAATGGACGATCCGCGTCCCGCATTTCTGGCTATGCTTGAGCAGCTCGTAGTATGCTTGTGCTCGACATTCCCTGAGATGCACCCACGGAGCCGGCCTGGGGCTTACATTGCTCTAGGAAACGTGTGCACCTGCCTGTACGATCAGTCAGAGCAGCTCGGTCATGTATTTGGGCGCGTATCGTACCAAGGCCTGTTGTGCATATGTTCTTTGATCGATGTCGATCTAATTGAGCGGGAATTGTATGTCGAAACGTACGTGTCATTCTTCTCGGAGGTGATTTCAGGCCGATACCTAGACAAAGGGCAGCTCGGACCGCTCCCGACGGCCACTCGCCGGGAGATCTGTGCGATACTGTACAACGAAGTAATAAGCAACGTGCTCCGTATCATCTCGCAGCTTGACCTTACCATCACCGAGCAAGCTGACGAGGATGATGAGGTCACGGCCGCAAGAAGCGGCGCAGTAGCTGGCTTCGTGCTATCCAACGCGAATGACCATGCTGTCTTGCATATCCTTGTCCAGTTTACTTCCCGTTTCCTTCGGTCACAGCCTTCTGAGCCCTTCATCAAGTGGCTACCGGTGCTGGTAGACCGGCTGACTAAACTGTGGGTGCAACCGGGGTACGAGTTGGTGAGTGATATCTACACACTGCTCCGGCTATGTGTTGAGATTGGCGATAGTGCTGGCTACTTCAGCCGAGACCTTGCCGCTACTACGCCCAGCCAGTCAGCCACCGTTCGCCGGCTGAAGCAGTTAGTAATTGAGCTTCAGACGCTCTTTCAGCAATTCAGAGACGACATTCTTGCGTCGTCAGTTCGATTCGTGCTGGCGTTGCCCACCAGTTTCGTGATTGGAGATATCGGAGCTTTTGTCCCGGCATTGAATGTGGCACTGAAACTCGGGCTTTCATTCACACCGCTCGCTTCAGCAGCATTCGATGCACTCGAACGATGGGTGGCAAGGCTCCCTCATAATGAGCTCGGACCACACCTCCAACGCGTCTTGCCACAGCTCGAGGCGTATTTGGTCTCGCAAGTATCTACTAGCGCGGTCGATGCTGATGATGATGCGACCCTGATGACAACCCATGGTCAACATCACGACCAAAGACGACTGGGCAAGCGCAAGCGGGCTGACAAAGCGGATGAACCGCTCGGTGAGGTTACCCGGCGCGCCGTTCGAATTCTTGGGAAAATGGGCGGGCAGCACACTCACATATTGGTAGAGGCGGGTGCCGCTGGAGGATCGGAGGGTGTTGGCAAGGGCAAAAGTGAATCTTGGCTCGCATGGGATCACGAAAAGCACCTTGATTACCAGCTACCGCTTGATTTCGCCGACGTGCGGATCTCCCTCGATGAACTTTTACCTCGTCTTTCCAAGCTTGCTCTTGAAGCCGGAGACCGCAAGGTAAAGATCTGTGCTTGCGAAACACTTCACTCGATTGTGGTCTTTATGGTCGGAAAAGACGCCCATAACAGCAAGCATACTGCCCAGAAACTCTTCAACAGACTTTTTCCTACACTACTTGGATTAGCTTGCGACGGTGAGAAAGTTGCGAAGCAGCTGTTCGAGCCGCTAATGTTTCAGCTCGTCTGCTGGTATTCGAAGGCCCAAGCCTCCAGCAGTACCACCGCTGCTTTGCTTAACGCACTCTTTGATGGTGTCGCACATTCCGAGAATGGTGCACTCAGAATTTTCAGCGCCCGTTGCATTGAGTCTTATATGAAGTGGACTATAAAACAAACATCGGACTCCATGCTCCGAAAAGATCCTGTATATGTCCGGAACCTCCTGCAACGGATTTACAACCTTGCAAACCACCCGGATACGTATAAACGGCTTGGAGCAGCGCTCGCAGTCAAAGCAATATATCGAACATTTCGAGAACAAGAAACGCTAGTGGACCAGTTCGTACTCGAAATGCTGGTAATAATGGTTCACAGTCTTCGGTACACCAATCGTGGAACGTTACGGGATCGTGCGACCAAACATACGAGCAAGGCAATCGGTCATTTGCTCCGAATCATAACAGATCCGAAGAGTGGATACTTCGAAATGCTTTTGCGACCGGGTCGATCTCGGCGACTACCGCCAGGATGGTCTATCGCTAACGATGGAATCCAAATTTCATACCTTGCTGATTGGGCCTTCACTGAGATGAATCGATCTGAGCGGGCTGTACGTAAAGAATGCATGTCAATTTTTTGGGCGACAGCAGGGATGTCAACCTCTGGATATGCTACTCCACGAGCCTGGATTTTACAACAGAGAGCTCAGAAACAGGGCTTGAACAAATTGATTACCCGAATCGAGGCTGGTACTAGTAGTGCAAAGGGAAGCACGTTGTCAACTGCAGGCGTTAATGGCCGGTTCAGCATCCAAGCATATATGCTGTGGCTCGCTCGACTTGAGTCCATGTTCGACGTTTACACTTTTTGCTTCGAAACTAAGCTTTTTGTCCCAGCGGATCTTATTTCAAATTCCTCAACAAGCATTATTTGGACCGCGATAACTGCGGTGATACATGATGTTATCAAACCGCAGACTTCGGTCGCAAAGCAGGCGCTAGATGCACTCTCAGCTCGCCGTAGCCAAGCTGTGACCGAACAACGTTGCTTTGTTACAGTCCGTCTTCTGAACATTCTGGCATTGCTGCTGGCGGCCGGACCTAACGTCATACCTGCCGGGTTTTGGTCGCCGGCCATTATGCGCTTTATCGCGTTCGCAGTAATCAGTCCAATTCGTTTGGGGTTCAACACTCGAATTCACGACGTTCAAAAGAACCTTGCAGATTGTTCTCTCAAACTACTCAAGATTATGAACAAAACCGGATCTGCAACAGCGAACTTGATCTTAGACAAGACATTTTCTGAAATACTGGAAACACCGACGTACAATATTTGTCAACTGGCGCGAGCAGCTTTGATTGAGGTATCAGTCGAATTAGAAGTCATCTGCGAGCTTGCTCGAGGGTATGCACTGCTTCTAAATGCCGGTAGACTCGATGGTGTCCTCGAAGTTATAGGCAAGATCAAGGCGAACGTCGCCAATGAGCTTCTTCGGGTCTTGGTAGAATGGTGCCGCCTGCCGAATCAGTCGCCTATGGGGCACCATGTGAGCTGCGAGCTATGTGATCTCGTGCTCCGACTCGGTGTCCCCCTCGATCGGCTTATTTCGAATCTCGTTGATGCCAGCGTCTCCAGTCAAGCTGAGCCTGGCATGGATACGGCCGATGATCTGAAGAGAACAGGCGGTGTCGCAGCTGAGATAGTATTAAGGCGCCGACCAGCTTCAATCGGGGAGGTATTTTACCGCAAGTTTCAAGAGCAGCTTCACCCCTACGTTGCGGCCCATGCGAGCGACGTCGTCCATAAGCTCGTTGCATTCAGCAAGAATGCTGTAGTTTACAAGGTACTGCGGGGAGCAATTTCGTACGCCAAAAAATCTGGTTCGCCCGTTGTTCAAATAGCTTTATGCCAGGTGCTGTGTGAGTCATTTCATGGGTTTCGCTTTAAGTGGGAGGCAATGCAGGATTCGACTATAGATTCTAAGCTCGACGCTATATCACTCCTGAATGAATGCCTTGAGCTGATAGCCTTCGCTGATGCTGGACAGCTCAAAGCGATGCTTGTGCTGCCCGGGATGGAAAGTATTTTGCTGCATTTTGGAGCTATGCTTGCTGATAAGAGTGTAGGGCTTTCAAAGAAGGTACCTTTACTCCGGGCGCTTCGTTTTGTGGGTCGGTTGCCGGAGGGACACAAGGCCTTTACAATTGTGGTTGAGGGGCTTAAAATGGGGGTAATTGGGCAACTTCCGCAGCGATTGGAAGCGTACGACCACACTAGCTCCACTTTTAACGAGTACGAAGTAAGTGTTGGCACATTAATGGATAGCATGATCGAATCTTGCTCATGGCCCGTCCTAGACATGATGATTAATGTTCTTTGTCGTGAAGTTTTGATCGACGGCGGTAGCCCCAATCGGAACCACGTTCTTGAACCACTGATCCAAGGTAAACTGCGAAAATTTGCAGAGGTGCATAGTCATTCGGCTGAACCAGCGGAGGCGATGTTTCGGCAGCTGTACGCGACATCTTTTGATTGTGCAAAACCAGATGTGTATAGGCTTGCTGTTATCGAGCGAAGCCTCATTCCAATACTTGAGTGCGTGACTGCTAACGAGGCTAGAAGTTTCTTTGCTAGTCACCTAGTTGATGTGTGGAAGTTGCTGGATTCTCCTGGAGGTACGCCTCATTCCAAGTTCCACCGAAGGCGAATTGGATTTTTATTAATTGAGACCATGTGTGATCGACTGCGGGTTTCAGATATCAAAGGTCGTGGCGCAGCCGCTGTGGTGGAGCGTGCATTTTGTACAGCATTCCCCGGGGTTGCAGATGTCTCGAAAGATAACAACCTTCTGCGGTCTCTGATCACTAAGCTGCGGGATGCCGTGTATGAGGCTGATGATATCGCTGATAGGCGTTGTGACGAAAGTCACCGACGGATGCGAGCAGCAGCTTTTAATGCATTGATTAAGCTTATCCGGCGCACGCAAACGCAAGCCAAATACTTCGTAGCGTTCCTTCTTAAGGCTCAAAAAGGACGGACCTTGACTGCGCTGGAATTAGTAGTGGATAATGCTCGATCGTACACTTTTGATAAATCGACAAAGAGTTTGATTCAAACGCAAGCAGCACGCGTCCAGGCAGCTGCCCGGCCCACCGGTGGTGACAATCGATTGTTCCCTTCAAAAACGCTAGCCGGTAGTAGTCTTGCAGGAACTGTGGCATTCATTCCGGCTAGCCAGTTGCCACTTAAGTCGCAATTTGAGACGCAAGAGACCAGTGCCAGTGAAGCGGAAGGTGATGCAAATTTTGAGATTAGCAATGACACGGCTTCTGACGCAACGACCCAGAATGAGATTGGAGATGGTACAGGTGTTCTCGAAGACGATGAAATGAACCATCACGAGACGATGCTCCCGTTTGTTGATGTTCTCGATTTTCTTGGTAGAACTGCAGGTGATAGTGACGGCGGAGCACCGAAGTGGATGTTAGAGCTTCTGAACACGTTTACGAGAAGTACAAATATGAATGCGAAGCTGTTCATCGGCAAGTTACTTCTAAACCGGCCTAAGCTCTTCCAGCCATGGTGCCGAATGTGGTACCGACCAATTATTAATTTGTTGTACACCAAAATGACGGGGGTCGGCAATTGGCAGTTCAATCTATATGTGGCAGATATGTGCGTTGTGATGTTAGAGTGGTCTAGGGAGGTGGCCATTCCGGAAGAAAAGGATTCTAAGGCCGTAAATATGCTCGTCTATCAGCTCATTAAGCACATGAAACACGATGATCATGCTGAATTACAGCGAAATTCGATGATTATTCGGACGCTGATTGAGAAGTGGAGGAACCTAATCAATAGTATTCCATGCGATTGTCTTTATGCTCACTTCTACGGTGGCGGCGATGGCGATAGGAGAGATACTCGAGAGCCACAGGTCACAAATAATGGCGCACTGGTATGCGGGCTAACACTGCTCGGACTGGTGGCAGCAAGTGGCCTTCCCCCGTACACCCGGTCAGATACATCCCTTCACCTTGATGAAGTAACGTTCTACACTGCACTCGTGAACAATATTGAGCACAAGTCGACGCAGGTACAAAGGCAGGCTTCTAAGTGTATTGGTTCTGTGTTGGCGGCTACACATATTGCAAATAAGTCCGAATTTTCTAAAGTTCGCAAAATTTTGCTTGAATCGTTGAACAGAATCGCTCCAGTGACTGCAAGCAACGCCAAGCATGAACAGCGCCTGCTTCAGTGTTTGCAGCACATCTGCCACAGTGAGTGGGGCTGCCCAGACTTTCTTGAGGGCGACTTACTTCGACGAGTACTCAACATGGCGCCACGGCATCACGGGGAAGCCCGGGTGAACGCGATGCGGCTAGTTTTCTGGAGAGCCTCTCACATCCCTGGTCTTTACCTCGAGTTCAAGGGGTTACAGATATTTGCTGCGCTTCCAAGTTCCGACTCGGAGGTCCAGCTTCTCGTCCTTCAAACACTCAATACCATTGCACAAGCGCTTACTGAAAGAAACGCCCTTTATCTGCTCCCATTACTTCGGCGTACATTTATGGGGCATCGAGATGAACGTTGCAGGCTTCAGTACTATAGCTTCGCTGCAGCTGTCTTCGACCACAGGAATGGAGACGATTCGTCTGAACCCAATACAAAACATATCATCGAGCTTACGTTGTCCATACTACGCGAGGGATTGGCTGATGAAAGTAGCCCGGTCCGCGAGTCGATCTTGTTACAGTGGTGTAAGCCGGAACTCCTCTCTGCGACACCGGAAGATCGTGTAGTAAAGATACTAGACAAACTCTACGACAGTACGTGCGAGGCTGAGTTCCTTCCAGCGGCGGCTTACGCCATACTGAAACTGTGCAGTGATAGTTCAAAGTTTAGAGAGCCATTGTACACGCAGCCGCTAGATCAGTGCACTTGGACTGACATGGCGATTGATAATAATTGGAGATCGCAGAGTGCTTTCACAATGCCGTTATTCGCAGTCACTCAATTTATGAGTCAGGCACAGTCTCAGACGCAGAATGGCTCTTCATTAGATGGAGGGGTTGTAAGAGCAACGCAGGCAGATAATGGGCGATTTATGCAGACTCAGGGTCAGTCGCTAGCCGACCTCGCAGCAGCTTCATCATATCAGAGCCAATCACAATCATCGTCACAGGAAGTGTTTCTTTTCCGGCGGAAACGGAAAGACATGAGGCAACGAGCTGTGGGTGAAGCTGGAGGAGCACCAGCTCCAATAAAGGGATCGGTTTCTAAAGCCACCGCAGACGTCGGTGCCGAAGATGCTGGTGAATTTTCAATGATAAAACGCCGACACCTCTCAGCGCAACGATTTCAGAACCGAAGCCAAACTAGAGGAAAAGTTGAGAACCGGATGCAGATTGCAAAGATGGTAGACAGAAAGCGGCGCCGGCAGGAGCGAGAGGCGAGTGAGCGAAAGCGGGCCCGTGCGAATACGGTAACGATGGTCCGAAAATACAGAGCTGGCGAGCTTCCGGATATTCAGATCAAACATTCAGATCTACTAGAACCACTAATGGCGCTTGCACTTAAAGACGCAACTGTTGCCCAACTGACATTTGCAGAAGTGTTCCGCGGTGTGTATCACTCGGTATCAGACGATGCTGAAACAAAGACAAAGATCCTCACAGGCCTGAGCAAAGTCATTAAGCCGGCGGGACTTAGATCCCACCCACTCTTCACTACGTGTATCCTTGGTCTATGTAGTACCGTCGATAACTTTGACTTTGATGCACGGGACATCTCCGCCCGGAGTATGTCGTGCAATGCACTTCATTCCGGTGTCTTAGTACTGGAAAAGATGCTCTGCAATGACCCGCAGAGCGAAACAGCTGATAAGCAAATCGCATGGATTGAGCTAGCCAAGCTGTACAAGCGTTTAGATGAGCGGGACGTGCTGCAAGGGATTTTTGCCAGCAACGTGCTACTTCCCCCGTCAGGTGACCCAAATTTCGAGTGTGGGACGCGGAAGGCGATTGACTTTGAAGCTTCTGGGCACCTAGTTGAAGCATCACAACATTATACCACACTGTTAAAAGAATATTCATCGGGGGCGGGTGTTAATGAGGAGCTCGCATCATACTGGGCAGAAGCCCGGCTCGCTATTGCGCAGAAGCTGTGCCAATGGGAAGATGTCGAGACATATGTCTCCGGTGCAACTGACGCTACACGAACTGTCTGGAGCAACCAGCAGTCTGTTAATCTGTACCTAAAACCGCTACTTGTTGCACGGACCTTGCTTTACCTGCAAGGCACTGAGACCAAGCAAGATCAACTCCTTGACTATTTATACAAGGTTGTGAGTCCGGAAGCGGAGCACCAGCAACATCTCGAAAAAAATCATGCTGACTTACTCGCAATCGTGCACACAGCCCGTTCAATTGAAACTCCAAATGACAGAGGGAAGGCCCTGGGGTATGCCGATCTCGCAGTTCGAAGATTTGCTGCACAGTGGCCACAACTTCACCCCCTCATGGTATCCGCCCGTCGCCAAGCAATGCAGATGCTACAGCCCTTGGTGGAGGCCGAAGAGTTCGTCAAAACCGTTGGAACTGGCGGTCGGATGGTTAGCAACGCGTACAAACTCCTCTCTGAGTGGCAACAGCGATGGCCGAAATCGACAATTGATCAGATGACGGTTTGGGACTGTGTCGGGCAGACCCGGTGGGTGTTATGCAGAGGATTAAAGGCGGCCATAGAGGTGAGAGCAGCTACAGAGCCTGAGGTTGCACGGGCTGCTATGATCGAGGTGACGCGATGCCAGGTGCACACAATTTTGAATACAGCGAAGGAAGCCATGATCCAGCACAGTGAAAAGGTGTACACAAAGTGCATTGCAAAAGCCTATCAGTATATCACGCAATTGGATACGATGTCCGATGTCTATAAAGAGCTGTCATGGCGCTGGAATGTGACGCGGTCAGAGACGAGGACTATTGCTGGCCTCCGGAAGCTCAAAGCTGGGGACCGTGAAAGAGCCGCCAGTTATGTCGCTGAGGCGATCAAAGTAATGTACAACTACGTCGGCTCGGACGCCGACCCTGAACGTCACCGTGTCGCAGCTGCTAATCCTGGTAAGAAGGTGCATGGACTTGTACTGATGGCTGGTGCATTCGATATTTTAGGAAGGTCCTGCTTCGAAACTCTCCGGAGTAAGGGCGACATTGCGTTCCAGACTTTATCAGGAAAGGCTGTGAGGCTCCTTGAAAAGGGAAAGGTCTTTTGCTCGACGCTTACGGACTCAATTCGCACGACGCCAGTCAGTGCATTGGGTCGGGAAGCGTACATTAATTCTTTAGGCGCCTTTCATGAAGCTCTTGCAGCCGCGGTTGACATTGATAAGTTTGCTGTTCATGCAGAAGGGCAAGAGTTGGAAGCAGCGCACCTGGCTCTCGCCAGCTTTGCAGGTCGGCTGCTGACTAGCGGCGACTTGGGTGGTGCTGTGAGGATCAACAAATCCGGTGGAGGAGAAATTTCTGACTTACGAGCAATTCTTATCGAGCATACACTGCATGCCATGCGGCTTGGCTCATCGTCAGCTCAGCAGTCTTTTCCAAAACTTCTGCAGTATATAGACAAAGATGCAGCGCTTCCGCAACTTTTCAAAGAAAAAGCGAAACTAGTGCCGTCCTGGTGCTTCCTTTCATGGCTCCCACAAATTGTGGGGCTCCTCAATCACCCACCGAAGGCTCGGCCGCTCCAAGGGATTTTGACCGCCATTGCCGAAGAGTATCCGAATGCTCTTGTGTTTCCGCTTACGATATCAGTTCCTGGGTTGTCTTTCGCACCGAATCAACACGATGATCGTGAATTTGTGCATAGGCTATTGGCCAAAGTCTCTTTCGGGCCGCTTGAGATCTTGATTCGAGAACTTGAGAAGTTGCACCATCCCTTCATGCTGCTGAAAGATTGGGTCTCGGACGAGCTTAACACCATTGCGAACTCAAAGAATCCAATCTCAAGGGCAGAACAGGCGAAATATGCTGCAGACCTCAAGAGCCGGCTCCTTGAGGATCATCCTATGGTATCTCAGCCCGGTACCTTGTACAAATCATGGCGGCGACAGAACAAGGAAAAGCTGTTGGGTTTCATTGGGGCACACGGTGAAAACCTTACCCGAAAAGGTGCAAAGATATTGATCAAGGAGAAAAGGCTGCGGACTTTTTGTGACAAAGGGATGCCCAAACTGTCTGATTACCCGAACAAGCTTCGGGATTATTCGTCGTGGATGGCCACATATCAGTCGACTGACTACAGCCGTGTGATTGAGATGCCCGGACAGTACGTTGGTAACCAGAAGCCGGATCCTGAGTCTCACGCTACGATCGATAGCTTTGAAGCCCAGGTGCTTGTGATGCGCTCCTTGCGTAAACCAAAACGGATCGGAGTGCGATGCAACGATGGTAGGTCATTCAAACTACTCGTGAAGTCCGGTGAAGACCTTCGATTGGACCAGCGTGCGGAGCAGCTGTTCACAGTAATGAACTCTGTGATGCATAACGATCCCGAATGCGCACGGCAGAAACTTTGTCTTCGAACCTACCAAGTGATGCCGATGACCGAACGAGTCGGAATGATCGAGTGGGTTAACAACACTGTTGTGCTTTCAGACATGATCCTGAACCTTGGGCACCAACCCGACACCGGTGAGGACGGTAGCCGACAGCGCAAGCAGGCTAAGAAAGGGGATCCGAAACTTGTCTACAACAAGTTCATCAGCAAGTTTAAGGGATCACAGGCTTATCAACAGTATATAACAATGATGATCCAAGCAAACCGCGAGACGGTCGTCAAGGAGTGGGAGCTCGGACAGAGCTTTTCGCCAGCGCACTCAACGATCCAGCTAGCGCTCAGAAAACTTAGCACTGGCCCTGAGGCGTACCTGACATTGAGGCTTGGATTCGTACGATCACTTGCGACGATGAACACGTGCCAGTACCTGCTCGGAATCGGAGATCGGCACCTTTCAAACATGATGGTTGACGCTACAACCGGCGAGTGCATCGGCATTGACTTCGGTCACGCCTTCGGATCAGCAACTGAGCTGCTCCCAATCCCAGAGTTCATCCCGTTCCGGCTATCGCCACAACTCGAAAAGGCGCTCTCGCCACACTCAGCTCGTGCTGGACTTTACAAAAACTGCATGATGAACACGATGCGGGCGATGCGATCTGCGAAGGAAGTACTGCTTGCGACTGCGGAGGTATTTGTGCAGGAGCCACTGCTTGATTGGGAGATGCGGGCCAAGAAGCAGCTTAAGACCGGGCAGTTCGGCGATATGGAGGAGAGTTCTGTGGTCGACAGCTACGCTCGGAACAAGCTTTTCTCGGTCAAGCGCAAGCTGAATGGCTACGACCCTGTGGAAATTCAAAGCGAGCTGCTGGCTGCCAACAGTTTCGTTGGCAGGGATGAGGTTTACATGGCTGCAGCGACGAAGATTATCTGCGGCAGCACCGAAAGCACACTTCGAAGAAGGATCAAGTGTACTGGCAGAATCGCTGAGCAGATTGATGTCCTCATAGACCTCGCAACTGACCCCGATATACTTGGCCGGACATACTCGGGGTGGGCCCCATGGTATTAGCTGATTGTACAATCTTCATAACATGGATAGAGTACTATAGCCTACTCGAGCGTCTTAATTTGCGGCACACATTTCCTGATGCCTCATGCACCTTAAATCAGCAATAAAATCTAAGCTTTAGACGGAGGTTTGTCCTGAGGGTAGAGCAGTACCGACCAGCGACCACGACTGGGAAATCTTTTGTTTCTTTGCTAGCGGAGTTCCCTGCGATGAAGGGCCTTTAGGCCCTGGTTCAGCCTCTACCGGAGTCTCATCCGGCTCCGACTTTGGTCTCGGCTGCGGTGACGGCGCACCAGCCACAGTGTTCGGCTCTGTGATGGCGTTTTGTTCAGCGAGCATGGCGAGGAGGTTGGCCTCGGTAGCACAGGTGTCAGGGTGCTCGGATCCGAGCACCCGCTGCTGCGTCGCTAGAGTCGCCCGCTGCATCTCCGCCGCCGACTCAAACTCGCCAAGGGCGATGAGAGTCGTTGCAAGATTATTACTTGAGATAAGCGTGTGTGGATGCTCGGTCCCCAACACCCGGCCTGGCGTCGGTAACGAACGACGAATAATATAAGTTGCGTATGAACGGAGGCAATGGATATGCCTCAGTTTAGGAACAACGGCGTTCTAGACCACGACGCAGGTACACGGAGATCCAACCCGATGGCGATTACCACACGCCGCTGACGGAAGTTTTACATTAGAGGAAACAAGAACCGCCATGAGGAGGAGGGGAAAAAAAGAAAAGAAAGGGAAAAAAAAAAGGGGGGAAAGGACGTACGCGCTGTCTCCACAACGACTCGCTGCGTCTTTTCAGCCTCTGCGAATTCACCCTGGTGATACAGTGCCTTTGCTAGCACCGATGCCGCTCCAATTGTATCCTCGTGCTCTGGTCCAAGAACCCGCCGCCTAACTTCTAACACCTCTCGGCCCAACTCAGTAGCTTCGGCATGCTCACCAAGGGTCGACAGGGCGAGTGACAGGTTGTTTGCCTGCGAAAGTACGACACCGGTGGCAAGCAGCGTGGGCCGATAGGTGGCAGCCGAGCGTCAAGGATTGAACTCCGGTGACAGCGAGGAGGACGACAGCTGCCTAACAATAAACAACTCCCAATATGGATTCGCTGCTTCAGAAGAGCCACTCCCAGGAGGGCAGCGGGGGTTCCTGACCGTGGTAAGCGTGTGCGGATGTTCTACCCCGTTGACCCGTTTTCGCGCCGACAGGATCTGCCGGAACATTTGGGCGGACTCGACCACACGATTCAGATTGAAAAGGGTGAGCGCCATGTTGTCTTGAACTGTGAGCGTATCCGGGTGATCGATGCCATCCACCGAGCGTCGGGTGACAAGCACAGCACGATACAGCGCAACCGCCTCAGTTTTTGCGCCCGCGTCAGCCAGCACATCAGCAAGTCTCGTTGCCGCAGCCACCCGTTCGGCCGATTCTGGGGGTAAATCCTCGACCCGGCGCCACCACGCGTGGGCCTATCATGGCATTGGTGACGATCATCGACGTCAGTAAGAGCTGGCAGCCCACATCTGGGTCTGCAGGGCAAGAAAGAAGCACATGCGGTGTGCGCGAAGGGAGAGGAAGTTGGCAGGGCCACAAACCATCTCGAGCGAAGTTATCCCATTATATTTGTGCAGGCACGTGTCACACTTCCACCATACGTTCCATCCGCGAACTGACGCGAGGTGGTGAGCTGCTGCGATTCGGCACGCTGAATGCGAGAATCCGCCGGTCCCACGGCATGCACATCCACCCGGCACCGCACACTGCCCATCCAGGTTAGAACCGAGGCAAATCGTGCAGATTGGTGCTGCAGACCCTGTCGTGCTCTTGATAGTGGTCGCGGCGATGATCTGCACCACTGCCTCTTTCGCCTCCATCTCGGCAGCGACTCGCGCCGCCTCGACAGATTCGTCCATTGTGATGCAGTGTCGTTGATGATATTCATGAATTCCGAACATCGATAGATCTAATAATACCGTCTCATACAATAAAGCCCTCTGGAATAAAGCTGCTCGGGTGATACAAGTATATCTATATCGATATCGATAATACCTACCGGTACCTGTCGATACTACAGTGCTCTAGTGCCGGTATGTAGCATGGTACAGAATATAATCAAAGCCCTGTTGACCTGGCAGGAATAGGCAATGAAGATTTTTTTAGGATTCTGCAGCTGCAGGTATACAGTATGGTGTAGCCCTACTTGAGCACCGGTAGATCTACTTCAGTTCCCTGCTGTATCCACCTACCGGCCTCCTGCTTTGTTGACCGCCGGAACGGTCACTGTGACGGTGGAGTCAACGCCGTTCCCACGAGAAAAGACGAGGTTGTGAGGACCGGGAAACGACTGCTTGGTACCGTCAGCCGTGGTTAGATCGAGCGCCCCCGGCGCAAGCGTGATCGAGATGGTCCTTGATGCTCCCGGCGCGAGGGTAACTCGGTCGAATCCAACGAGCCGCTTAATAGGTACCGGAAACTTGCCGCCAACCGCAGAACGAACTTCGGCCGAGAGTGCGTCGTATACCATCAGCACTTCATCCCCGGATACCTTCCCAGTGTTTGCAACGGTGCACGAGCAGGTTGTTGCAACTGCTGATGTAGTTGCCGGGTGACATCCACATCCCGAGTGTGCGAACGTGGTATATGACAGCCCGTGCCTGCAATCAATGCACGGAGTGAGGGAATCGATGTTAAAGCCTGAGCTCTCGAGGGTGGAGTCACCGCTGCTCTGCGGTCGACAGGCCACATTATCAGCACCCCAAACGGTGGGGAGCGGTGTGCAAGACCACCATGTACCCAAATCCGAACAAAGGTGTTCCTGAAAAGTACCGGTATGAGCGACCAGGCGTAGTGTCGTACTCCATATCCTGGATCTTGAGTTGCGACGAGTAATTCTTCGGGTAGATTGTGACCTGGGGCAAGATGCAAGCGGGCTAAAGTGTGAGCCAGTGCTCAGAGCGATGAGCCGGGCGGCAACGCTCTGCTCATGCCGGCCGGGGCTTCGTCGTGTGCGCGTCAAAAGACGCGGTGCGTGACCGACTCACCGGGAGTTTCCCCCAACGATTCTCTGCACCATACAGCAGCGCAGCAAGCGCTTTGGTCCCCTGTTGTGCT
>JACLAD010003439.1_pt1 | contig 14941 bp, 12 predicted proteins | sample 8027901 | NCBI WGS metagenome assembly JACLAD01 (sample SAMN15725071, study PRJNA655200) | protist metagenome | isolation source: fluorescence activated cell sorting (FACS) single amplified genomes of... | place: Spain: Blaines Bay Microbial Observatory, Mediterranean Sea | collected 2016-07-05 | reverse complement strand
CGCACCACGTAACGCAGGCCCTCGACCATCTGGTGGATCGGCCGCCGGTTCGCTTCGCGCGGAGGCTGCGGCACCCTGCCGATGAAGGACAGCGCGACCAGCGAACATGCGAACAGCCCGAGCGCCACGCAATAGGGCAGGGCAGGGAAAATGGCGTAGGTGTAGCCACCGATAGCAGGGCCTACGATCATCCCTACCTGCCAGGCTATGCTCGACAGCGCGATGGCATTGGGAAGGATGGTCTTGGGTACCAGATTGGGGGCGAGTGCGGACAGGGCGGGGCCGTTGAACGCGCGGACGATGCCGAGCACCACCGCGACCGAAAACAGCGACGGCAACGTCAGATTGGTGCTGGTGGTCAGCCAGGCCAGCGTGGCAGCGCAGCCAAGCTGGGCCAAGACGGTAAGGCGCGCGATGTTACGCCGATCGAAATGGTCCGCCGCCCAGCCCGAAAAGGGCGTAAGCAGGAAGAGCGGCACGAATTGCAGCAGCCCGATAAGGGCCAACTGTCCCGAGGCCGCGCCGACACCCATCCCGCCATCGCGCGCAATGTTGTAGGTCTGCCAGCCGATGATCAGCATCATCGCATATTGCGCCAGCGTCATCGACAGGCGGCTGAACCAATAGGCGCGGAAATTGGCGATCCGCAGCGGCGATCGGTCGGCATCGGGGAGGGTGGTTTCGGTCACGCCGGACGCATGACAGGCCCGCCTCCACTTGTGAAGACGAGCCTGCTTCTCGTTCTAGTAGAAGGCGTTGCGGCTTAGCGCATCTTGCGCAAGCGCGGATTGGGCTGGAGCGTGTCGATCATCGCGAGGAAATCGTCGACGCGGATGATCCGTTCGAATTGGAAGCCCGCACGGTTGTCGCGTACCCAAATGCAATAGGCCTCGATGCGGCCGATGACCGGCAGCCGGACGATAACGCGCTCGCCGCGGCCGATCGCTTCGGCATTGTCGATCATGAACCCGTTCGCGGAAATGTTCGCGATGTGCAGGCGAACGTCGCCCTTGCCGAAATGCTCGGCAATCACCGGATGGTCGACCGGGTGCCGGGCCATCCGCCGCTGATCGGTGACGCTCAATTGTGCTCCGACAGTCATGGCTGGCGATCCTCCGCGCTTGGAACTGGGTAAACGCTTTGCACCCAAAAGGCTGCGAATTGGTAAACCTCTATACGTGATTTACCGTGTCGCGTTCCTTCCGCTGCAGTTCAGCGGCGGATGATCGCGTGTTTTTTCTTGCCGAGACTGAGCTTCGCCTCGGTTCCCGCAGTCACTGTGACGAGGTGGCCGGGATCGGTGACTGCCACGCCATCGAGCTTCACGGCACCTTCTGCCAGTTTTCGTTTGGCTTCGCCGTTGGAAGCGGTGAAACCCAGTGCGGTAAGCACTGCGCCGATACGCATGCCGTCCTCCCCGACTTCAAGCGTCGGAAGGTCCTCGCCTGCTCCGCCGCCGGCAAAGGTATCGGCCGCGGTGCGTTCGGCGGTCGTCGCAGCCTCGCTACCCCGAACGAGCGTGGTTACCGCATTGGCGAGAACCGTTTTCGCGTGGTTGATCTCGGCGCCTTCGAGCGTTTCGAGGCGCGCGATCTCGTCGAGCGGGAGATCGGTAAACAGCCGCAGGAACCGACCTACATCGCGATCGTCGACATTGCGCCAGTACTGCCAGAAGTCGTAATTCGGCAGCTGCGCCTCGTTGAGCCAGATAGCCCCCGAGGCAGTCTTGCCCATCTTGCCGCCATCCGCGGTGGTCAGCAGCGGCGTGGTCAACCCGAACAGGTCGCTGCCATCCATCCGGCGGCCGAGTTCCATCCCGTTCACTATATTGCCCCATTGGTCGCTGCCGCCCATCTGCAGCCGGACGCCCATTTCCTGCGCCAGATGGCGGAAGTCGTAGCCCTGCAGGATCATGTAGTTGAACTCGAGGAAGGTCATTGGTTGCTCGCGCTCGAGCCGCAGGCGAACCGAATCGAAGGTCAACATGCGATTGACCGTGAAATGCGTGCCGACCTTCTGCAGCATCTCGATATAGCCCAATTCGCCGAGCCAGTCCTGATTGTCGACCATGACCGCATCGGTCGGTCCGTCGCCGAATGTCAACAGGCGCTCGAAGACGGTGCGAATCCCGGCGATATTGTCCGCGATGGTCTCGTCGGTCAGCATCTTGCGGCTCTCGTCGCGCCCCGTCGGATCGCCGATCCGCGTGGTCCCGCCGCCCATCAGCACGACCGGCTTGTGGCCCGTCTGTTGCAGCCGCCGGAGCATCATGATCTGGACCAGGCTGCCGATATGCAACGAGGGCGCGGTTGCGTCGAAGCCGATATAGCCCGGGACGACCTGCGCCGCGGCGAGCTTGTCGAGACCTTCGGCGTCGGTAAGCTGGTGGATGTAGCCGCGCTCTTCGAGAACGCGCAGGAGATCGGAAGTGTAGTTGGTCATGACGCAGCGCCAGCTAGCAGCTAGGAGGCGGCATGCAAGTCTGTCGATTGGAACCGCACGAGGCACATCCCCCGTTAGCGGTCACCGCCATCGAAGCGCGGATCACCCATGACGATCCCAACTGGCTGGGTCTGCGTTGGCGGATCGAGACGGCGAGCGAACTTGTCCTGCCCGCGCCAGCGGGCAAGCGGCGCGAGGACGGCTTGTGGCAGACCACCTGTTTCGAAGTGTTTCTCCAGCCCGATGGCGGCAGCGCCTATTGCGAATTCAATCTGTCACCCTCGGAGCGCTGGGCCGCGTATGATTTTTCTGCAGCCCGGACGGGCATGGCGCAGCGCGCCCTTCCGCGTGATCCGGTTTGCACGATGCGCGCGGGCAGTCGCTTTGCGATCTTCGACGCGGCCATTCCGCGTGCGGGCCTGCCCTCGGGGCAATCCGCCATGGGTTTGAGCTGCGTGATCGAAGAAACTGGGGGCCGGAAGAGCTATTGGGCGCTGGCGCACGGCGGCGATGCACCCGATTTCCACGATCCGGCTTGCTTCACCGCGCGGCTTGCGGCACCGAGCGCGTCATGAAATTCGGCATTGATCGGCTCATCACCGAAGAAGATCTGCGCAAGCGCCTCGACGGGCGCCGTGTCGCGCTGGTGGCCCATCCGGCATCGGTCACCGCGGGGCTCGTGCACTCGCTCGACGCCTTGGTTGCCCGCGAAGTGAACGTCACCTCGGCTTTCGGGCCGCAGCACGGGCTGAAGGGGGACAAGCAGGACAACATGGTCGAGACCGGCGACGAGATCGACGCGCAATACGGCATTCCCGTCTTCAGCCTTTATGGCGAAGTGCGCCGCCCGACCGAGCGGATGATGGACAGCGCCGATGTCTTCCTGTTCGACCTGCAGGACCTCGGCTGCCGCATCTACACCTTCGTGACGACGCTGCTTTACCTGCTCGAGGAAGCAGCGCGCGCGGACAAGGCTGTATGGGTCCTTGATCGGCCCAACCCCGCGGGCGGCCCGGTCGAGGGCACACTCTTGCGCGCGGGGCAGGAAAGCTTCGTCGGCGCGGCCGAGATGGTCATGCGTCACGGCATGACCATGGGCGAGATGGCGCGTTGGTTCGTCGATCATTTCAAGCTCGATGTCGAACTCGAAGTCGTCGAAATGCGCGGTTGGTCGCCCGGCAAGGCCCCCGGATACGGTTGGCCCGAGGAGCGCGTCTGGATCAACCCGAGCCCCAATGCCGCCAGCCTGAACATGGCGCGGGCCTATGCCGGTACTGTCATGCTCGAGGGCACCACCCTGAGCGAGGGCCGCGGCACGACGCGACCGCTCGAAGTGCTGTTCGGCGCGCCCGATGTCGATGCCAAGGCGGTGCTGGCCGAAATGGATCGTCTGGCACCTGTATGGATGCGCGGCTGCGCCATCCGCGAATGCTGGTTCGAGCCGACATTCCACAAGCACGCCGGGACGCTTTGCAACGGGCTGATGGTGCATGCCGAAGGGCAGTTCTACGACCATCACGCTTTCCGCCCATGGCGGTTGCAGGCGCTCGCCTTCAAGGCGATCCGCAGCCTCTATCCCGACTATCCGCTGTGGCGCGACTTCGCCTACGAGTACGAATACGACCGACTCGCGATCGACGTGATCAACGGCGGCCCCGCGCTCCGCGAATGGGTCGACGACAGCGAGGCCCATCCCGACGATCTCGACACGCTCGCAAGCGCGGACGAGGCCAGCTGGCGCGAGACCATCGCCCCGCATCTGATCTACGGATAATGGCGGTCGATGCCGACGCGCTGTCGCGTCGCGCGGCCTCATTGTATCGCGCCTCGCGTTTAGAGGCCGCTTTGCAAGCCTACCGAGAGGTGCTGGCGATCGATCCGGATCGTCCGGACGACTGGCTCAATCTCGGCTTGTTGTCGCGCCAAGCCGGCCGCGCCCACGATGCGCTTGCAGCCTATGACCGAGCGCTCGAGGCGGGTGTGTGCAACCCCGAAGAGGTGCATCTCAACCGCGCTGTGGTGCTGAGCGACGATCTCCTCGATACTCCGGCGGCACGCGCATCGCTCGAATCGGCACTCGCGATAAATCCGGAATTCGTCCCTGCGCTGCTCAACCTGGGAAATCTGTTCGAGGACGAAGGCGATCGGGAAGCTGCCAAAGCGGCCTACGCGAAAGCGCTCGCGCTCCAGCCAGGGAATATTCTCGCGCTGACACGCGTCGCGGAAGTCACTCTGTTTAGTGATCCGAACGACCCGCTGATTGCGCGCCTTTCCGCCGCTGTTTCGCGGCACGGCCTGACGCCGATCGAGCGCGCCGACGTCGGTTTCGCACTCGGTCGGGCTCTCGATCAGGCGAAGCAGTTCGACTTGGCATTCTCGGCCTACGCGGAGGCCAACAAGGCCAGCCGTGCGCTCGCACGTCACGCCTATGACCCGCTGGCGGCCAGCAGCTTCGTCGATGCCCTGATCGAGGAGTTTGACAGCACGGTACGGACCGAGGCGGGCTATTGCGACGAGCCGCCTATCTTCATTTGCGGCATGTTCCGTTCGGGCTCGACCCTGGCGGAGCGTATTATCTCTTCGCACAGCCGGGTTTCCGCTGGGGGCGAACTCCCGATCCTCCCGCAATTGGTTCGAAACCGGCTGCAACCCTACCCGACTTCGCTCACTGGCTGCCCGGAAGCATTCTACGCGGAACTGCGTTCGCAGTATCGCGATGCAATCGAGGTCATGGGGTTGGGGGGGAGGCAATTGACCGACAAACGACCCGACAACTTTCTCCATGTCGGATTGATCAAGCGCATGTTCCCAAACGCCAAAGTCGTCCTCACGCGGCGCAATCCATTCGACAATTGCCTCTCGGTTTTCTTCGCGCATCTTGCGCCCGAACTGACCTATGCGTCGTCATTGGATAGCGTGGCGCACTGGTATGACCAGTACGAGCGCCTAGCCGCGCATTGGCAATCCACCTTCCCGCATGACGTCTACCTGATGGATTACGATCGCCTCGTCATGGCGCCACGTGAAGAGATCGAGCGGCTGCTTGGGTTCCTCCGGCTGGAGTGGGAAGATGCCTGCTTGAACCCGCATAGGGGAGAAGGTCAGGTCCGCACCGCGAGCGCATGGCAGGTGCGGGAACCGCTTTACACGGGTTCCTCGGGTCGCTGGCGCAATTACCGCGATCATATCGATCCGCTGCTCGACGCTTTCGGCCCCCCGGAGGACGCTTGACCTGACCCTCTTGCTGGCGGAATGTCACCGTTACACTCGGAACGGGATCGAACATGCCAACCACCGCTACGCCCACGATGACGATCGCCGAGGCCGATCAGAGACTGGCACGAGACGAATATGATTTCGTTGCCCTCATGGCCAAGGGTGACCACCACTTCGGCCTGGGGGAATTGCGCGCAGCGGGATCATTCTTCGGGATGGCGGTGTCGGTCGCGCAGAGCGGGCGGCCTGCAGACGGACTGGAAGCCCAGCGGGCCATCCGCGCGATGCAGGACATCCAGCAGCAGTTTGTCCGGCATCTGGTCGAATCCCTCGCCAGTTCGGGGCATTCGCGAGCCGACTGGCACCCGCGTTTCGCCCAATCGATTGCCATGATGGTAGGTGTTGCCGAGAGGCCAACTGAAAACCGGACTTACCCGGCAATGCCAAGCGTTTACTACTATCCGGGACTGCCACATGTGGAGTTCGCTGATACCAAGCAGTTCGCATGGCGAGAAGCCGTCGAGGAAAAGGTCGAGCAAATCGCGGAAGAGGCGCGCACGCTGCTTGCGGGATCGGGATCGTTCAAGCCTTACGTACAGGCCGAAGCCGACCGCGCCCAGGGCGATATGCACGGAATGCTGGAAAATGACGACTGGAGTTCACTCGATCTCATAGAGAAGGGCGACCCGGTCGATGACCATGTCCGCCACGCGCCGGTGGCCTACAAAACCATTACAGAGGAAGTGCCGGTCTGCACGATCCCGAACCGTGCGCCCACGCTGCTCTTGTCTTTGCTCAAGGCAGGAAAACGGATCCCGCCGCATCACGGCATGCTCAACCCCCGCTATATCTGCCATCTGCCGCTTATCGTCCCGGGTGACGGTGCACTGAGGCTGGGGACGCAGAAGCGAGAATGGCGGTTCGGTGAACTGATCGCGTTCGACGACACGATCGAACACGAAGCCTGGAACCATTCCGCAAAGGACAGGCTGGTTCTGCTGTTCGACGTTTGGCGTCCGGAGCTCGAAGAAATCGAGCAAGCGCAGATCGCCGCGCTATTCACCGCGGTAGACAGCGCGCGCTGAAGACAATCTTCGCCCAACCCATCATTCGATTTTCGATCAACGCCCTTGACGTAAGGGTGCGAGTCAGAGAGCTTGGCTGAAAGTGACGGGCATACCCGCGCTTCGGGAGAGTTTTGAATGGCGACTGCGGCAGCACGGCAGACCGGCGGATCGGTCAGGGTTACCCTGTGGATCCTGCTGGTCGTCTATATCTTCAATTTCATCGACCGGCAGATCGTCAATATCCTTGCCGAACCGATCAGACTCGAACTGGGGCTGAGCGATACGCAGATCGGCCTAATGACCGGTCTCGCTTTCGCTTTGTTCTACACCGTTCTCGGCCTGCCGATCGCGCGGTTCTCGGACCGGGCAACAACTAACCGCCCTTGGCTGATCGGCGGCGCGCTAGCGATCTGGTCGGCCATGACCGCACTGTGCGGGCTGGCGCAGAACTTCATCCAGCTTCTGCTCGCGCGGATTGGCGTGGGGGTAGGCGAGGCGGGTTGTACCCCGCCGGCGCATTCGCTGATCGCGGACATGGTCGAACCCGCCAAGCGCGCTTCGGCGCTTGCCTTCTATGCGCTCGGTATCCCGATCGGGACGCTGTTGGGCATGCTCATCGGTGGCCTGCTCGCCGACACGGTGGGGTGGCGCAACGCGTTCCTGATCGTCGGCCTTCCGGGAATCGCGCTCGCCCTCATCGTGTTCATGCTGCTCAAGGATCCGCGAAGGACCGGAATGGTGCATGCCAGCGCCGCACAGCAGGGTACCGAACAGATGCCGATGGGCACGGCCCTCAAGGCGATGTTCAGTTCGCGCGCTTTCGTCCTGCTGCTGGTAGCCGGCTCGGCCGCTGCGTTCCTTGCCTATGGCAAGATCACCTGGATCACGATCTTCTTCCAGCGCACGCATGGGCTGACCCCGGGCGAAACGGGGTTCTGGTTCGGCGTCGTCAACGGTGGTGCCGGTATCGCGGGCACGGTGCTGGGCGGATATCTTGCGGACCGCTTCGGTTCGACCAACCGCCGCCACGTGCTCACCGCGCCGGCGGTCGGCATGGTGGTGACCATCCCCTTCGCGCTGCTGGCCTTCTGGAGCGACAACTGGATGCTGGCGCTCGTCCTGCTGATCGTCCCGACATTGTGCAATTCGCTCTATTACGGGCCGACTTATTCAAGCGTGCAGGGCCTCGTCCCGTTGCGTGCGCGAGCCATCGCCGCGGCGGTGTTGCTGTTCTTCCAGAACCTTGTCGGGCTTGGCCTCGGGCCGTTGTTTTTCGGTATCCTGTCGGACCTGCTCCAGCCTGCCTATGGCGAAGACAGCGTGCGCTACGTGCTCTATGGTGCGACTTTCCTGGGACTGGTCCCGGCCTTCTTCTTCTGGCGCTGTTCGCTGCGTCTCAACGAAGAGCTCGACCAGAAGGACTAGCGGATGATCGTCGGAACGTCCGGGAGTTCGGGGATCGGTTTCCTTCGCCCGGTAAACATGACCAAGAGTGGACAGCCATTCTCGTGGTACATCACCGGCCTCATGGGATAGACGGGCCTGGCGTCAGCCTCGTCTTCGATGGCCGGCTCTACCGCTTCGGCGTTCGCTGGACGGAGCTGGTCCTCGCATGCGGCGGTTGCTTCCCGATCAGTGGGCAAGACGCGCGACGTGGCCTCGGGAGCGACTGCTTCAGGCAGGGCTCCGGGCGCCGGATCCGCCGCCGCCGGGGCAAGCGCCGACAGCGTTGCCAGTGAGGCAAGAAATTTAATCATCGCGATCCTCCATCGATTGTCCGAAGGATATCACAACAACGTTTTCAAGTCCCCTCAGGTTGCCGGCAGGCCCCCTGCGGCACTACAACCGGCGTGATCAAGCGCCGTTCTTGCGGCTCAGTTCGCGCATCGCGTCATCGAGACCGTCAAGCGTGAGCGGATACATCCGGTCGTTGACCAGCTGTTTCATCACCTTGGTCGACTGCGAATAGCTCCATTGCTTCTCGGGCACGGGATTGAGCCAGACCGTGGCAGGATAGGTGTTGGTCAGCCGCTGCATCCAGGTCGCGCCGGCTTCCTCGTTCATGTGTTCCACGCTGCCGCCCGGGTGGGTAATCTCATAGGGACTCATCGCGGCATCGCCGACGAAGATCACCTTGTAGTCATGGCCATATTTATGGAGCACATCCCAGGTCTTGGTGCGTTCCTGCCAGCGGCGGCGGTTGTCCTTCCACACGCCTTCATAAAGGCAGTTGTGGAAGTAGAAGAATTCGAGGTTCTTGAATTCGGCGGTTGCTGCGCTGAACAGCTCTTCGCACAGCTTGATGAAGGGGTCCATCGAACCGCCGACATCGAGGAACAGCAGCAGTTTGACCGCATTGCGCCGCTCCGCGCGCATGTGGATGTCGAGCCAGCCCTGTTTGGCGGTGCCTTCGATCGTGGCGTCGAGATCGAGCTGGTCCTGCGCGCCTTCGCGGGCAAAGCGGCGCAAGCGACGCAGCGCCATCTTGATGTTGCGCGTGCCCAGTTCCTTGGTGCTGTCGAGGTTCTTGAACTCGCGCTTGTCCCACACCTTGAGCGCACGCTTGTGCTTGCTTTCGCCGCCGATCCGCACGCCTTCGGGATTGTAGCCCGAATTGCCGAAGGGTGAGGTGCCACCGGTGCCGATCCACTTATTGCCGCCCTGGTGGCGCTTTTCCTGTTCCTCGAGGCGCTTCTTCAGCGTCTCCATGATCTCGTCCCAGTCACCCAGCGACTTGATCTTTTCCATTTCCTCATCGGAAAGGAATTTCTCGGCCACCGCCTTGAGCCAGTCTTCGGGGACATCGACGGGGTTCTGCCCGTAATCGCTCAGGATCCCCTTGAAGACCTTCTGGAAAACCTGGTCGAACCGATCGAGCAGGCCCTCATCCTTCACGAACGTCGCGCGGCTGAGGTAGTAGAACGCCTCGGGCGACTGCTCGATCACGTCGCGATCGAGCGCTTCGATCAGCGTGAGGTGTTCCTTGAAGCTCGCGGGAATGCCCGCCGAGCGTAGCTCGTCGACGAAATTGAAGAACATGGACAGGGGTCTAGCGCGTGCGGGCTGACTGCACCAGTGCGTGAATCGAAACCTTTTTTACCTCGCGCTAACCATCGGCGGGTAAGGGTGTGTGGTCAGAATATACAGGGGGTCTAGCAACTTATGGAAATGGGCAGCATTGATGCTCGAGGCGCGTCGGCCCTCGACCAGATTCCGGAGGCCTGCGGCAAGGTAACCGTGGGCTGTTCGGACGTGGCCGGGATCGTTCAGGGGGTAATCGATTCCTTCGGGCACCTGCGCAGCGAATATGTCGAATTGCAGGGCACGGTGACCGCGCTGGACGAAGACCAGCGCAAGGTTCTGGAGGCGAGCGACGAGGCCCGTCTGCTGTCCGAACGGGCAATCGAACGGCTCAACCACGGTTCGACGATGATCAGCAATTCGCTGAACGAGATCGGCAATCTCCTCAGTCTGGTCGAGACGCTGACCGGGCATGTCACCGGTTTTGCCGCAGCGATGGACCAGGTGCGTCGGTCGAGCCAGGAAATCGACCAGATCGCTGAGACGACCAATATCCTCGCGCTCAATGCCACGATCGAAGCCATGCGCGCAGGCGAGCAGGGGCGGACCTTCGCAGTCGTCGCAAATGAAGTGAAGTCGCTCGCCAGCGAGACACGCAAGGCAACCGAGGAAATCGGCCGGACGATCGATACCCTCGGTAACGAAGCCAACCTGGTGATCGAGAAGATCGAGAGCGGCGCCGCGGCAAGCAGCCAGGCGAAGAACTCGGTCGGTTCGATCGAAGACACGATGCGCAGCGTCACCGAACTGCTGACCGAAGTCGATGGTCAACAGGACCTCATCGCGCGCAACACCGCCACGATTTCGGATCATGTCCACCGGGTGCAGGACGTGCTCGGCGATTTCGACGGCGCGGTAAGCGAGAACGAGAGCAAGCTGGCCACCGCGCATGATCGAATGGAAGATCTCGAACTGATCGCCAGCGACATGTTCGACAAGCTGGTCAAGGCTGGGCTGTCACCGCAGGACAGCGCTATGGTCGAAAAGGCGCAGCAACACGCCGCGCAGGTCGTCGCCGCGGCGGAGGAGGCGATCGCTTCGGGCGAGCTTTCGATGGAAGTCCTGTTCGATCGCGAATACCGGCAGGTCCCGGGCACCAACCCGCCGCTGTTCCGCACCGGGTTGAGCGACTGGGCCGATGCGCATTGGCGTCCGCTCAACGATGCGGTCAGCAATTCGGGCCGTCCGGTGATCATGTGCTCGCAATCGGACACCAACGGCTTCCTGCCCACGCATGTCACCGAACATTCGCGCGCGCCGACAGGTGATCTGACGCATGACACAAAGCACTGCCGCAACGGGCGCATCATGCTCTACACGATCGACAAGAAGGCCAAGAAGCAGACCGACCCCTATATGATGGCGGTCTATCGCCAGGAAGGCGACGGTCGCAATTACCTCGTCGTGCGCAATGTCTATGTGCCGCTGTTCATCAACGGCCGCCGCTGGGGCGATTTCGAGCTGGCCTACAGTCTCGACTGATCGAGCCGCTGAAACGAGAAAGGGGCGCATGCCGGTTCTGGCACGCGCCCCTTTTTCGGTCGGGCTGCAGCGGATTAGCTTTGCCGGCGGGCCATGAAGGCAAGGCGTTCGAACATCATGATGTCCTGCTCGTTCTTGAGCAGCGCACCGTGCAGCGGCGGGATTGCCGCATTGGGATTGGCGTCCTGCAGCACTTCGAGCGGCATGTCTTCGTTGAGCAGCAGCTTGAGCCAGTCGAGCAATTCGCTGGTCGACGGCTTCTTCTTCAGACCCGGAACGTCGCGGATTTCGTAGAACACTTCCATCGCCTTGGTGACGAGCGTCTTCTGGATGCCGGGAAAGTGCACCTCGATGATGTCGCGCATCGTCTCGGTGTCGGGAAACTTGATATAGTGGAAGAAGCAGCGGCGAAGGAAAGCGTCGGGCAATTCCTTCTCGTTGTTCGAGGTGATGACCACGATCGGGCGTTCCTTGGCCTCGATCCGCTGCTGCGTCTCATAAACGTCGAAGCTCATGCGATCGAGTTCCTGCAGCAGGTCGTTGGGAAACTCGATATCGGCCTTGTCGATTTCGTCGATCAGCAGGACGGGGAGCTTCTCGGAGGTGAAGGCTTCCCACAGCTTGCCCTTCTTGATGTAATTCGAAATGTCGTGGACGCGCTCGTCACCCAGCTGGCCATCGCGCAGGCGGGCCACGGCGTCATATTCATACAGGCCCTGCTGCGCCTTGGTGGTCGATTTCACGTTCCATTCGATCAGCGGCGCATCGAGCGCTTTCGAAATCTCATGCGCCAGCACGGTCTTGCCGGTGCCCGGCTCGCCCTTGACTAGAAGCGGGCGGCGCAGCGTCACCGCCGCGTTGACCGCGACCTTGAGGTCGTTGGTGGCAATGTAGGATTTCGTACCTTCGAAACGGGTGGGTTCGGTCATCGGTTTTCCCTTGCAACTTGACGCAAGCGTTAGGGACCGGGCACCGCTCGTGCAAGGGGCCGTTGAGCGAAGACCTACCGAGGGAGCTTTCATGCCGACTGAATCGATTTCCATCGTCACCGAGGCGGGCCATACGCTGACCGGATCGCTCGAGTTGCCTACCGGACTGGTGCGCGGCGCGGCGCTGTTTGCGCATTGCTTCACCTGCACCAAGCAGAGCCGGGCTGCGGTCAGCGTGGCGAGGGCATTGGCGGGTGAGGGCATCGCCTGCCTCCGGTTCGATTTCACCGGGCTCGGCGACAGCGAGGGCGAATTCGGCCGGGCCGGCTTTGCCACCGATGTTGCCGACCTCGTGGGTGCAGCCGAGGCGTTGCGCGAACGGTTCATGCAACCGATCCTGCTGGTCGGCCACAGTCTCGGCGGGGCGGCTGTATTGGCTGCGGCCGACGATCTCGGCTTCGACAAGGTTGCCGCGATCGCCACGATCGGCGCCCCCAGCGATGTCCCGCATGTGTTGCAACGGATCGAGGGCGATATCGAGGCCATCCATCGCGACGGCGAGGGCAACGTGACCATCGGTGGCCGCGATTTCGCGCTGAGCCGCGACTTTCTCGAGAAAGTCGAGAATATCGACCTGCTCGAGGAAGTCGGGCGGCTGAAGCGCCCGCTGCTGTTCCTACATTCGCCAACCGATGCCGTGGTCGGAATCGAGAATGCCAGCGCGCTGTTCGGCGCGGCGCGCCATCCGAAGAGCTTTGTCAGCCTCGAGGGGGCGGATCATCTGCTGCTGGGTGATGCCGATGCGCGTTTCGCCGCGGGAGTGATCGCTGCCTGGGCCAGTCGCTATCTGCCCATGCGCGACGACTGGCCGCTTCCCGCCGAAGGCGTGGTCGCCAAGACGGGCCACGGCAAGTTCGGAACCGAGGTGCATACCACCAGCCACCGTTTCATAGCCGATGAACCGCGCAGCTATGGCGGCGACGATACCGGGCCTACGCCCTACGACCTGCTCAATGCCGCGCTGGGTACCTGCACTGCGATGACGATGAAAATGTATGCCGATCGCAAGGGCTGGCCGCTCGAAGGCGTAACCGTCGAGGTCACGCACGAACGCGAGCACGCGACGCATTGCGACCATGCGGAGGCGATGGCGGAAGGCAAGCAGATGCAGGCGCTGCATCGCAGGATTACGGTTCATGGCGAAGCGCTCGACGCCGAGCAGCGCGAGCGGATCATCGCGATCGCCGACAAATGTCCCGTACATCGCACGCTCGAAGGCGAGCTGCATATACATACCGAAAGCGCCGACTAGGCGTCGATCATATCGCGATCCATGTCACCGGCATTGTTCTGGATGAAATTGAACCGGTGTTCGGGGTTGCGCCCCATCAACTGGTCGACCAGTTCCTTCACCACTGCGCGCTGTTCGAACTCCTGCGGCAGGGTGATGCGGACTAGGCTGCGCGTGTCCGGATTCATCGTGGTTTCGCGCAATTGCGCGGGATTCATTTCGCCCAGGCCCTTGAAGCGGCCGACATCGACCTTCTTGCCCTTGAACACCGTGGCTTCGAGTTCGGCGCGGTGTGCGTCGTCGCGGGCGTAGCGGCTCTCCTTGCCCGCGGTCAGCCGATAGAGCGGGGGCTGGGCGAGATAGAGGTGCCCGCCGCGTACGACTTCGGCCATTTCCTGGAAGAAGAACGTCATCAGCAACGTGGCGATATGCGCGCCATCGACATCGGCGTCGGTCATGATGATGATCCGGTCGTAGCGCAGGTTTTCGGGGTCGCAATCTTTGCGCGTCCCGCACCCCATGGCGAGCGTCAGGTCGGCGATCTCGCTGTTTGCACGGATCTTGTCGGCAGTGGCGCTGGCGACATTCAGGATCTTGCCGCGGATCGGCAGGATCGCCTGTGTCTTGCGGTTGCGCGCCTGCTTGGCACTCCCGCCTGCGCTGTCCCCTTCGACGATGAAGAGCTCGGTTTCACCTTCGCCTTCACCCGAACAATCGGTGAGTTTCCCCGGCAGACGAAGCTTCTTGGCATTGGTCGCGGTCTTGCGCTTGATCTCGCGTTCCTGCTTGCGCCGGAGCCGCTCGTCCATCCGCTCCAACACCTGCCCGAGCAATGCCTTGCCGCGGTCCATATTGTCGGCGAGGAAGTGATCGAAATGGTCGCGCACCGCATTTTCGACGAGCCGGGCAGCCTCGGGCGATGTCAGGCGGTCCTTGGTCTGGCTCTGGAATTGCGGATCGCGAATGAACACGCTCAGCATCACTTCCGCGCCGGTCATCACGTCATCGGCGGTCAGGTCCTTCGCTTTCTTGACCCCCGTGAGCTCGCCGAATGCGCGCAGACCTTTGACCAGTGCTGCGCGCAGGCCCTGTTCGTGCGTCCCGCCATCGGGGGTGGGCACGGTGTTGCAGTACCAGCTTGTCGAACCGTCCGAATAGAGCGGCCAGGCGATCGCCCATTCCACGCGGCCCGCTTCCTCGGGGAAGTCCTGATTGCCGGCGAAGGGCTGGGCGGTCACGCATTCGCGCCCGCCGAGCTGTTCGGCCAGATGGTCCGCAAGACCGCCGGGAAATTTGAACACCGCTTCGGCGGGCACATCGTCGCCTGCCAGGTTTTCGGCGCATTTCCAGCGGATCTCGACCCCGGCGAAGAGATAGGCCTTCGACCGCGCCAGCTTGAACAGCCGCTTGGCACTGAACTGGCGCTCGCCGAA
>JACLAD010011595.1_pt1 | contig 14958 bp, 6 predicted proteins | sample 8027901 | NCBI WGS metagenome assembly JACLAD01 (sample SAMN15725071, study PRJNA655200) | protist metagenome | isolation source: fluorescence activated cell sorting (FACS) single amplified genomes of... | place: Spain: Blaines Bay Microbial Observatory, Mediterranean Sea | collected 2016-07-05 | reverse complement strand
CAGAAACAGTAGCAGTGTACGTACCACTTCCTGTGACCAATAGCGTACTATCTGTACCACCACCAGACCAAGTATATGTAATACCACTATTACCACCTGTTACATTAGTAGAAATTTCTACGCTATCACAACCAATCGTTGTTACACCAGCAACTAACGCAACGAGTGTATCAGGCTCTAAAATAGAAGCACCAGCTACACCAGTAGAATCCGCACATCCATTGGCATCTGTTACCACTAGAGAGTAAGTACCAGGCCCAGCGTTCATTAGATTCTGAGTAGAGTCACCATTTGACCAAGCGTATGTAATCATACCTGTACCACCAGTTACCGTAGCCATTACGCTACCATCAGCAGCACCAAAACAACTAACATCAGTGATACTACTTAAAGTAGCAGCAGGAGGCGCGACTGTTGGTTGTGCAACAGAGAATGCGTTATTAACAGTACAACCTACACCATCAGTTACAGTTACTGTATAATTACCACCTACTAGACCAGAAATATTTGCAGTCGTATCACCTGTTGACCAAGTAACAACTGGCTCTTGTCCTTGGTAAATGATATTACCACTGAAAGTACGTACAGGACCAAAGTTAGTACCTGTAAAAAGATTGTTACTCTTACCGATACCATCGTAAATAATCATATCGCCATTACTAGCTGCCACACTTATCGGCGCTGTACCTGTTCCTATATATCTCCATCCACCGCTAGTAGAAGCAATGAACAAAGCATTGAGACCTTGAGGTAAAACAAGCGCAGTAGGAAGTGTTACGATAGTAGCCTGATCTAGACCTGCTGCAACCACAGGAATAGTTCCATAGAATGTCCAAGCCGAAGCGGTATTCTCATTACCAGCGTAAGTACCAGACTTGTAATATAAATCTACACCTGTACCTGCTGTCATATTTACTTCAAATCCTGTAATGACAACACCACCTGTTTTTAATACATCAATATCAAACATGTTACCACCAGAACCATTATTAGATGCAAAACTAGTTCCTAAAGAACCTTCTAAACCTTGTGCATTTAACAATAGTAAATCAACAGCACCAGAAGAGTCTCCTAAACAAGCAACATCTGTTACAGTGCCATCCAAGTAGAAACGAGCACCTGTACCAGAAACTGTATCATTTTCAATGTTCTGGTCGCCAGCTAATGATGTGTAAGCTGTAAAGTCATAATCACCACCAGCAGTAGAATTAAACGTACCAACTACAATTGTCTGAGTTGCTAAGAACGGCATACTTACAGCAGCTGTCGTAGAAAGTGAAGTATTCACACCGCCTCCTGTAATATCAACAGTAATTGGTAAAACCGTAATTGAATTTAAACCTAAGTTTTGAACAGTTACGAAAACCGTATCCATCATAGAACCACAACCGCCTGTAGTAATTGAAACCTCAAGTGGTTTCGCATCATCATTCAATGGTGTATATTCGTCTGCACCTATATCCGCAGTAACAGAAGGAGCTTCTGGGCGAACATCACCGTCAATATCAACAAATACAGGAACTGTATTATCTGCTGCATCATTTGGTAAACCACCTACGATGTGTAAATCACCAGTAGAAGCATCGCTGAAAATAGGATCACCTTGCTGAGAGTTTATATCATAAACAGCTCCATTATTAGTAGCATCTAGCTGCCAATCAATCAAGTCTACATAGTTTTGAGTACCTACTTCTATTAAGTAACTTGTACCACCTGTACCTCCTGTTCTGTGATAGATGTTGTAATTCACTACATTCGATGAATTCATCGCATCTAAGAAGTGTACTGTAGTATTTGTCTCAGAAACAAAGATGTTATTTCTAATATCTACATTTACAATGTCGTTGAAATAACCTGCTTGCTCACCTGCTGATTTAAATGTATTGTAATAAACATTTGTCAACTCTGCATCATCTAACCATAATGCCTCACCACCACTAGAAGTAGTAGTAGCCATATTATTTCTAATATTAGAAGCTTTTGAAGCAGTATAATCATAGTTGATATCTATAGCATAAATACCATAAGCACTAGCTTGATCAATGAAGTTCTCTTCAATAGTAACATTCATGTTATCTGATACATAGATACCATGACCTGTAAAATTGGATGTATTTCTAAGCCCTAGTATATCATTACCTTTGATAATAGCACCCGATTGATAAGTCAAACGCATACCATAAGAATATACATCTGTGATTGTGTTTCCTTCAACTTTGTTACCTTGATTTAACGCTGCTTCATTACCAAAAGAACCATCACCGTATAGCATAATACCATAACCACCACCAATGATTTCGTTATTTATGATAGAAAGGTTATCCGCATTATCACCAACAGCGAATGTACTAGTGTTAGAATTTGTCGCTGTGACACCTACTACTGTAGTAGAAGTAGTAGTTGCATCCATTGCGATTCTACTGTCTTGTAAAGTATTATTATCGGCAGCATTGGTATACTGAACGCCCCAAGAACTAGTAGTTCCTGTTACATCTACTGTTACATTCTCTAAAGTAACATAGTCAGCTCCATTGAAACGAACAGCAGCATATTCGCCATTATCACCAGATCCAGCAGTATAAGCAATAGTTACACTATCTTTGTCCATACCATCCACGGTAACAGTATTCATCATACTAACACCTGGGATTTCTTCAAAAATTATATTACCTGTATAAGTTCCAGGAGCAATCATGACGGTTACGACACTATCTACACCACAAAATGCTAATGCATCCGCAGCACTTGCTACATCTGGAAAATCATCTGTCATACTAGGACCTACTGTATAAGTACCTTTGAATGCTGTACATAAATCGTAGTACAATGTATCATTGGAAGGATTACCATCAATACCACCATTAGGTGCTTCTGTCCAAATATCAAAATCAGAGAAACCAGCAGCGATATTATAAGTACCGATTGTGATACTATCTGCCTCTTCACCTATTGCTAAACTACCTGTCCATGAGAAAGGTGTTTGTACTACACCATCAACAGACCAACCAATAGTTGCAGAAGTCAAAACGGTGATACCATTATTCTTGATAGTCACGTTGATGTCTTGTACACCTGGATTAACAACGGGAAGTGGACCATCGAATGCAACAATACCTGCATCTAGGTTTTGTACCAAAATCTCATCTGCACCTAAATCTACAACTGTAGTAGGAGCTAATGGACGAGCATCACCATCAATATCCATCATCACGCCAACCGTGTTATCACCAGCAGCTAAACCAGCACCAATTCCTACATGTAAATCATTATTTACATCTATGAAGTTTGGATTGCCTGTGATAGTATTTGCCGCAGCGAATGTACTTTGAATAGTTGAAATATCGTTGTAATTTGTAAACTGGATATAGCCAAGAACACCCGTTTCAGTATAAAGCAAGTTGTTGTCAAATGCACTGAAACCAGATGGGTTATCATTGATTTCAACTGCATTATTATCACGAGAGTAGAAAATATTGTTTCTGACATCTGTACCTGGGAAATCGTTTGCACGGAATGCAGGGTCATTCTCAGAATAACAACTGTTATGGAATACATCTATATCTTCACAGTCATCAAAGTAAATCGCGTCACCATTACCTTTAACAGAAACCATGTTGTTGATAACAGAACCTCTAGCAGTAGGCGTCTGGTCAAAGTTACCATCACTGAGATAAATACCATAAGTCTCCATACCTGTGATAACATTATTCTGGAAGTTCGGATGCATTTGGTCAAAACAGTAAATACCATACCCAAATGTAGCACGAGAGCCATTGAAAGTACAGCCTATCACCGTTAATGAGTCTTGCTCATCACTGTAGATAGAGTAAGCGTATACATCGTTGAATGTACAGTTCTCAAACTTATTATAAACATTATTGTTGGCAGTACCCGAAATACCTTCTAAACGCACACAATAGTATCCACTTACAAATTCTGTGTTAGACACCGTTAGGTAGTTACAATTGTTGCCTTCTCCAGAAGTAGAAGTTTGACTACTCGTAGCAGCCAGTACTAAGTTAGAGAAGTTAGTAGTAGTTGGGTCTGTCATCAACTTACAACTATCAATTGTCACATGATCCGAATTATTAGATAAGTGAACCGCGAATGTAGTACCAGAAGCCTTAGTATTTTCTATAGTCATATTTCTAAACGTCACATAATCTGCATCGTTTAGTCCAACTGTAGCATTATTACCACCAGAACCATCATAAGTTAAAGTTGTAAGACTAGCACCTGCACCATTAAATGTAACTGGTGTACTAGAAGTAATCACAACGCCACCTAGACTGACACTCTCATTAAAAGTACCCGCAGCAACATTAAATGTCGTAGGCCCACAAAGACCATTAGCGACTAATGAAGCAACCGCATCTGAGAAAGTCTGAAAGTTTGTACCACTAGCAGGAATAGAAGCATCTATGGTAAATGTTCCGACTAGACCTGTAGCCAAAGTAAGAGATAAACTATCATTAGCGGTATTACCGTCTGGATTACCATTCGGAGATGAAGTCCAAACTTCTAAATCATCAAAAGCATTGAACGAGTAAGTGCCTAGTGTTACCTGTGTAGAAGCACCTACTGCGAGTGGTGTCGTATAGCTGAGAGGTGTTTGTGCGACACCATTCACTGCCCAATTGACCGTAACAGAGTTAATTATATTGTTACCATCGTTCGTAATAGTTGCTTTGACATCTTGATTCATTAAACTACATGTAGGAAGTACAGGATTATCAATAGAAGCCAGTTCAATATTATCTGCAACTAATAATCTCGGTGTAAACTCGTAATAATCATTTGTCGAAAGTACTGAACTGTTTCCTACAACCGTTTCAGTGCTATCTCCAAATTGTACTGCTGTAGTAGCGTTTTGTTGTACACCTACTGTAGAAGTAAGTGAACCTGTTGTACTTGAGTACATGTCTACTACGTAAACCTTATTGGTAGTTTCTTCTAGTACAATGCCCCAGTAGATAAAACTCATGCTAGGATTACCATACTCATAAGAAAAGTATCTAACCCATAACTGTCTATTTGGAGCAGTTCCCTCAACACCTACCCAGATGGCATCATTACCAGCTGTAGGCGCAGTATTTGTGAACGCATCCCAAAATCCAAGAATCGAGTTGTCGGGAATATTAGTACCCATACCAGCGGGTAGGTTAGTATTCGTATCTGATGGTACGACTGTAGCTAAGGTGTCAAAAGTTAAAACACCATTACCACTCACTTTGTAGTGAGTAACAGGTGTTCCATAGAAATCAAAGGCAAAAGGAAGTGCTTGAGCAGCAGACCAACTATTAGCAGCAGCACTACCTGATATAATCGAAGTGGCTCCTGTATTACTCGTATTACCTGCTGTCCTTATTCCACCTGGATTACCTGCATCTGAGAAATAGTTAATGTCATATGTGAACTGCGCGGAGGCGGTCACATAGATTAACACTCCCAGAAGAACTGTAAAGAGTTTTTTCATAAGAAAGTTTTATTATATTAAGAAAAAAGTTAAAAAATATAGTTATCAATTTTATCAATGTCAGACTGTTCTCAACATCAATAAAAAAATCTTTATTCTAATTTTTTTAGTTAGAAACTAATGTGTTTATATGAAATTTTTGTTGTGAAACTTTAATACTATTATGTTCATTAGATGGTTATGAAGAAGAGTTCATTTTGCTATAAAAAGTCTATGTTAAATTATGGTTGAATTTTCTAGAGGTAATTTTATCTGATATACTTACTGATGAAATTAGTAAAAATTTGAATGTTTAAAAATCCTTTTGGAAGGGAAAATGTCATAAAATCCGAATCTAAAACACATATAATATTTCTACATCTGTTATTCGTTGAAAATGAACTTGCAATTCAATCGACACAAAAAAAGGCTTTTTTGTAAAATAGATGACTCATTTGCAATTTTTAGCGAAAATTTGAAACAAATTCTAATTTTCATAAAATTATGATAATAATAAATGGCTGTTTTATGTAAATACATTTTCTTCTATGTCATTTTGATTGATGCACAAAATGATATAAAATAGAGCATGAGGAGTTCATTGGATGAGTAGGCATTACTAGAAGCATGATGAAATAAAGCATTAGCGATTGATTAGCGTTTTAATGTAGAATTAAACAAGCTCTAAACCAATTAAAGTTTGAAGCATTAGAGATTTAGCCAATAGGTAGCTTTTAGAACAATGGCTCTATCTTTTTTTACAAAATCAGAAGCATAATAATTATCGGTGTACACCAGAAAAAGGTCAGAAGCAGGTTTAAAACGCCACTGAACTCTAGAGTTAATATTGAAATTATTGGATTGCTTGTTATACTGAACGAAAGTAGTCCAGAAGAGCTTTTTAGTGAAAGTAACATCCAATCGAGTACCAAGTAAGACCAATAGCTCGTTTTCTGGTCGTGTAGGCAAGTCAAAATAATTCAAGTCATAGGATAGCGAGATAGCTCCAAACGGACGAAAAGCATATGTTAACTCTCCATTGATACTATATTTATAGCCACTATAATATTCACCAACATTCGGATTAACACTGAAAATAATTGCTTTACGTCGATCAGAACGATAAAACAGACTAGCAGAAGTAAAATTATAGGCGGTGTTAGCAAAGAGCGTATCGACTCCTAAACCAATCGGGTCAAAATCATCTGTTAGGTAAATATACTGATTTTCAAGAGAGAGGTTCAATCGACTGTTATCTTTCAAGTTTATCCTCCAATCGACGGTTGCACTTTGGTCTGTTCGCAGGTAAGGATTGTTCTGAATATTAGGCTGCACTAAAATCGTATAATCAAAATTGAGGCTGTGGCGATTAATCCAAGAGCTATTCGTTGGGTAGAAAAACAACTCTACTTCTGGACTAATTCTTCCAAAACCATTGCGCTGCACGAAACCTACTTGCGCATCAAAACCATCTCCAACGATTTGCTCGGTTAATTCTAGTCGGATTTTTCTGGTCTGATAATTAATCTGAGCGCCATGCGCACCTTTGAATACTGATGTGTCACTTGGTGTAATCGCTTGATGATAGAAAAATTCACCTGTCCAAACATTGTCAGAAGAAGCCAAATTATAATCTACTCCTAACACTCTGTTGTATTCATCATATGTTCCAGTATCTTCCTGCTCAAACGTCTGCCGATTCACCATTATCATACCTACATTTGAACGAGAAAACATTTTTCGCTGAACAGCTGCTACCGCATAATTGAAACTAGGTAAACCTAAAGTATCATTTCTTTCGGTTTGCATATTCATCACGCCTAGCCTCCAGTTATTATCCAGTTTACCACTTAGCCTAGCACCATATTGTATTCTATTCTGAACAAAACTATTTTCTTCATCATTCCGAGCCAATCCAATCCGACGGGAGAAGAAAGGTTTTATTCTATGATTTCCAAACTCACTGAACAAGTCCGCATTTTCGAGAAAGAACTGTCTACGCTCAGGAAAAAATATCTCAAAACGACTTAAATCCGTTACTTGTCTATCGACTTCGACCTGCGAAAAATCTGGATTCACCGTTAAATCTAGGTTTAAACCAGAAGTAACGCCCAGTTTAGCATCCATACCAAAACCCGCATTCCGGTCATTGGTCTGATTTTCATAATTCTGCTGAAAATTTCCTGTTACATAAGGAATAACAGATATATTTCTTCCAGATTTTTTGAGCGGTTCTTCCCAGATCATCTCACCCATATACGCCAAATTCATCACAATTTGGTTCTGTGGCACTCTTACCCAAGAACTGATTTCGTTTAGTTGAGTATCAAAACGGTAAGAATTGAAACGCCATTTTTTAGAACCATCTTTGTAGCGAAGCGTCTTGAAAGGAATAGCAAATTCAGCAATCCAATAGGTATCATAGATTTTAGCTTCACCAAACCATTTGTTATCCCAAGTTTCATTGAAATCTTCGGAAGCAGTTCCTCCATTAGAAATCAATGCCTCGCGCCGAACACCATAAGGGTTAATCCCGAATACAAAAGCATTCGTTCTATCATCATACGTATCAAACAGTAAAGTAATGTTGTCGCTACCGCCAGCACGATAGTCGCGACGAAGGGAAGGCGTGATGTATTCTCTGGATTTCGCAAAACACTTGACGCCGACATAGAGGAATTCATCATCGTAAGCCATATGAATCTCTGTCTTTTGCTCTGCTTTCAAAGTGTCCGAAGGAAAATATTGCCAAAAACCATCCGCAGGAAAGCCCGTATACCAGCAATCTTCATCTAATACTCCGTCCAACGTAATCTGGTTTTTTACCCTCTTGAGCGTCATGGAGGGTAACGTACCTTGAGAAACTACGTCCGAAGTAAATGATAGAATGAATATTGCTAATAGTATATATCGTCTCATGCGTCTCATTTGCGGCATCACTGACTAGCAATATTCACACGATAATACAGCTTCAATTTCATTTCTAGAGAAGGAATTGTAAATACAAATCTTTTCTAAATGAAAATAGATGAAGCTAATTATTTTAACAAAAATTATCTTAAGCGCATGATTAATTCAATAATGTAGTTTATGATTTTATGCGCAAATATTCTAGCTAACTCTTTTTAACCATAAGAATGAGTTAACCCATTCTTATGATTAAAATCAAAAGTTGAATACAAGAATATCTAATAAATTGTGGTGAATACTGTGTCTTTACACTTGTCTAATACTGACGCAACTCTGCGTTTTTTAGTAACGTACAATGGTGCCTAGAAATATCTTTTTAGATTTTCTGTAAAAAAATACAGCAACTGTTTCTTAGCTATTTTTTGACATGCTTAATACCAGTGATTTTATCAGTTCGCTTATGAAAATACTCTTAATATTAGTCTAAACAAATGTGAATGTAATCAATATCATGTCCATGTCTAGGTATGAATATTGATGTTATAATAAATAGGGTGATAGGTGTGATTAGTAAAAAGGAGAATTGAATTATCTTTTAAATTTTTATGAAAAAAATATTTAACACTTTCTTGTCAAAAAGTATCTATTATCATTTCACTAAAATATAATAACTTGCATTTTAGTTTAACTAGTATGATTTTATATAATAAAATATATAGAATTATCTTGATTGCTTTTTTAAATATAAAACAAATATACATTTAAAAATACTTATAGTCAATCTATACAACAGGAAAGAGACTATAGATGTTTAAGAAATGACTTTAAAATCCTTTATTCAAGAAGCCGTAGATATTACTGATAATCAATCAGTTGATGTCATATTAATTTAGATTTTTATGTTCATTGACCATTTTGATAAAAGGTCAAAGAGTTGTAAAAAAGCACTCAAAAGAGGTGTTTTTCAAAATTTTCAGCTTCATGACTGTCATTATTTGTCAATGAATCAACTTTTAAATACAATACAATAAAAATGAAATTTTTTGCTATTACAGGTTTACTCATACTTTCGTTGAGTTGGGCAAGTTTCACTCCAACAAAAACCATTACAATCACAGGAGAATTACAGAATTGTACCGCTAGGCAACTAACTCTATTTGAACATGATGGGATACAGCTTAAAGTTGTAAAAACGATTCCCGTTACTGCAAAAGCGGGTAATATCGGAGTGATTAATACTGCTCTAAGTGTCGAAAATGGTTTTTACTTCTTAGGTGAAAATGATAAAAACTATAAAATTCTCATACTAGGCAATGAGGACAAAGTCAACATCACAGGAACATGTGGTGATTATCGTAATCTGAAAATCCAAAGTAAAGACAACCAAGATTATGAAGAAGCTTTCACTCAAGTTGGTTTTCTACAGAAAGAATTCCAAGGGTTGATAGGACAATATCGCGCTTCACTAAATAATCCGACCAAAAAAGCAGAGCTAGATACGAAAATAGCTGATGTGGATCGTAAAAAACTAGAATTGCTTAAGAAGCATAAAGATAGTAACCCGATTATCCAAAACGTAATCGCACTGCAAACTTACTTGAGCTACCAGAACAACAAGAAACGTAATCAATCCGAAGCAGATTATTTTAGCAAAAACTACTTTTCAAAAGCTGATTTTTCAAATGAACTATTCAATCGTATTCCACATGTGATGGATGTTTACCGAAACTATGCGCAAACATTGACCTCTATTGGTTTAACGAATGACCAACAAAAAGCAGCAGCTCAAGCACAATTAAACAATATTCCAGCGACTTATGCTACTGCTCGTAAATCAGCATTAGCAGGCACGATGCTCGGGTTTATGGATAAAAACAATACGGTATTTGTAGGTTTTGCAGAACAATTCGTTCAGGATTACAAATCAACTAATCCTAATATCGCAAGTTACATTGAAAATAAAGTAAAAAGTATGGCTTCGTTCACCGTAGGTGGTGAAGCACCTGATTTTGCTCAAAATACGCCAGAAGGGCAATCCATGAGTCTTAGTTCGCTGAGAGGAAATATTGTGTTGATTGACTTTTGGGCAAGTTGGTGTGGCCCATGTCGCAAGGAAAATCCTCATGTAAAAAAACTATACAGCAAGTACAAGGATAAAGGATTTGAAATACTAGCAGTTAGTTTGGACAGACAAAAATCACGTTGGTTAGGTGCTATCGAGGCGGACGGTTTACCATGGCATCATGTCAGTGATTTGCAAGGTTGGAAAAATGAAGTTGCCGTTCAATATGGTGTTTCCTCTATTCCGCAAACGGTTTTAGTCGATAAAGAAGGAAAAATCATCGCTCGTAACCTACGTGGCCCAGCATTAGATAATAAGTTGAAGGAAATCTTCGGTGAATAAAAATCACTCAAGTATACTATTAAAAACAAAACGCCGAGGTTTAAGAACCTCGGCGTTTTGTTTTTTGTAGTATGGAATTGATTAGGAATGGTACATTAATAAATTGCGTTTTTATGCGACGTTAGTTTTTTCTTATGGAAGGCAAAAAACGTAGGCGATGCAGGGCATCGACGAGGCTTTTTAACGCAGAAGAAGGAAAAATTAACAAGCAAAAAAATGTAAATTTATTATTGAACTATTCCTTAGAGTAACGAACTACTTAGATTGTATTGAAATAACCGTTTCAAACAATTGGCGATAGCGTTCACCATTTAGATACATATCACGTGCGGCGTTAACCATCTCATCCGTTAGTTCATTTCCAACAATGATTGTATCATTCACAGAGAGTGCAACAATAGCACCTTTCCCGAAATACGCGCCTTGATTTCCTACTGTTTTGCCATCTCTGATATAGGAATTATAACACATCATCGGACGCTGATTATCACTGTATAAGTAGCTTTTAAAAGCCTGTTCATTCTCTTGTTGTAGAATTACGGTTATTTTCACCAACTCTACTTCATTTGTATTTTCATTAATTCTAAAGTAAAAATTAACCATTTCGCGATACCCTTCAGTCCCTAACCAGTTTTTTTGTTTAGAATTAAAATCTAATATATGTTCATAAAATACACCTAAATTGATACTGTCCGAAATAGCATTATCATATTGAATAATTTTTTCTAATTCGTTATCATCATCTGCTTGTGCAAAAGTAGCTTCGCTCAAAAATAATCCTAAGCATATCAAAAAGAAGATGTATAGCTTATTTGTCATAGGATAAATAGTTAAAATGGTTCATAAAATGTTTTCTTAATCGAATAAGAAGCCAATAGTTTATACGTATACAGCAAAATTAAGTAACAGTTAAAACTCCAACGCATAAAATAAAGAAGTTGTTTGCAATCAATACTTTAGTAGAATTTCAATTCGCTTGAAATTTCGACATGACACAGATATTTTTAATATCTTTGCGAAAATGTACTATTTATTACCGTGTAATAAAAGTTTTTTAATAAAAAATACTACCTCATTCTGTGCTTGACACAGAATCTACATAACGGGTTTACGCTGTGAATATCAAGTATTTATGTAAGATCCTAGATTAAGTTTACTCGGTCAATCCTCGTGATTACTAATTGGAATGAAATAATGAGGTCTTAAAATATAGAAAAACTTAATTTATACGGTATTTATTCTGATTGTGATGAAGTTTTCAAAAAAGAAAACCAATTCATAAATTGTAAATTCAATATCGAAAGATGAATGAAGCCCAAATAGTAACCTTTATCACGGATTTTGGTAGCCGTGATTACTACATGGGTATGATAAAAGGTGCGATTCTAACGCAACACCGTAATACCAACTTTGTGGATATTACACACGATATCAAGAGTTTTGACATCGTACAGGCTTCGTTTATCTTAAAAAATGTCTACAATAGCTTTCCAGCAGGCACTATTCACATTGTCAGTGTCAATAATTACTACAGTTCAAAACGAAAATTTATTGCTTTCAAGCATAACGAACAATACTTTATTGGGCCTGATAATGGTATTTTTTCATTGATTTTTGGAAAAAAAATGCCTCCAACCTATCAATTAGAAGAAAATCAAGAAACTGCCTTTTCTATAAAAGATGTTTACGCCAAAGCCATTCAACACATTGCTACAGGACAAGATTTTGAAACGATTGGCGCACCTTTAGAAAAAGTGGTGCAACGCATTACTTTGCAACCTGTCATCAATCGTTTTCAGATTATGGGTTCGGTCATTCACATCGACCAATACCAAAATTGCATCACCAATATCAATCGTGAACTCTTTGAAAAAGTACGTGATGATAGACGTTTCGCATTATTCTTCAAACGCTTCAATCCGATTATTCGCCTGAGCAAAAACTACTACGATGTTTCCGTTGGAGAAACCCTTTGTCTGTTCAATTCTGCTGGTCAACTCGAAATAGCCGTTAGCATGGGCAAAGCGAGTAGCTTACTGAATCTGAATATAGATGACACTATTCAGGTAGATTTTATGTGATTTTATGTGATTTTATGATAACTCTGATAACGATTTTCTACACGTTCCTTTTTTCCTATCATGAAGCTGTGAAACCTGACCATCAAGAAAAAAAGTAAAAGAACAAACTTTAAAAAGTGTATAGCTTCAAAAAAATCAGAAACGAACTAAACACTATCAATTACTCCATTATTCATAGAGCTTCTTATCGGTGATTTTTTTCTCTAAAAAAGGCGAGTCACCACCATTACTTTTGGCTTGTTGCCAATAGTTGACCGCTTCAGATGTTTTTCCAAGTTGAAAAAGCACATCTCCGTAATGTTCCAAAATGTAAGGCGTACTATCGCCACCAAAATCCACCGCCTTTTTTAACCAACGCTCTGCCATTTCATAATCCTCTTGTTTGTATAAAATCCAACCATAGGTATGCTGATACAAAGGTTTATTTGGAACGAGTTGGTTCACGGAGTTAGACATTTGAAGTGCTTTATCCAGATTTTCGCCTCTTTCGCACAGCAGCGCACTATAGTTATTCAAAGCGACTACATCACGCGGATTGATGCGCAGAGCATCTTCAAAAGCTTCATTGGACTTTGCGTATTTTTCCTGATAATGATAAACAGCACCTAATTCGGTATAGATTTCCAAACGACGGCTTTTATCGCGAACAGACATCATTAATGCTTGATCGAATGCATCAACGGCGTCGCTATATTGCTTTTTTAAAGCATATGCCTTTCCATTCATGAAATACGCAACGGCTTGATTTGGAAATAAATCCATTGTGTTTTCAGATGTTTTCAATAGTTCGTCTGCCAAACCCATACCCGACTGAATGTACATCATTTGTTCCCAAACCATGAAAACGCTTTGGTCAAGCTCTAACGTTTTTTCATATGCTTTCAGAGCCAGTTCGTTTTCATCTGCATGGTAAAGCAAATCGCCATAAACCGAAAAAGCCTTTGGCTCATCAGCGTGTATTTCCGTTAAAGTTTCGCCTAAATCAAGGATTTTAGTGCGCGTACTAGGTTGACTCGCGTATTCTGGCATCTTCGTGATGTATGGTGCGATTTCCTTGATTTTTATATCAATATTGACATCAGGATTTTTGAAAAGGTCTTCGATAGAACTCAAAAAACGTTCATCATCGCCGCTTTCTTTGAAAGACTCTGCCAATGCTAAGTTAGCCACAGGATCTTCAGGGTCGATTTCCAACATTTTTTTATAAATCTCTTTTGCATCGTTCGCTCGGTTCTGCTGATTGTAAAACTCCGCTAATAATTGATAGTATAAAGACTCTGAAGGAAATGCTTTGACTAATTTTTGTAGTTCAGTTTCAGCCTTTTTATTTTTTCCTTGTACGAGATAAAGCGAATACTTTCGTTTGGTTGTGCGTTCGTTTACACCGATTTTATCCTCGACCTTATTATAAATTTCGATTGCCTCGTCCGTTTTACCATCTTTTATAAACATATATGCCCATTCAAAGTAAAAATCTTGTTGGTCAGGATATTGAGTCACAAGGCTTTCATATAAGTCGGCAGCTTTGTCATAATCACCATTCTTGGCGAGTATTTCCGCGAAATAAGTAGAATACCAGACATTTTCAGGGCTGATGTTTACGGCTTTTTGGGCGTAGTTTAACGCTTTTGATTTATCTCCTGTCTTTAGATAAAGTTTGGCGAGTTCATATGCAGCAGCGTCATTCGTGGGTTGTTTGCGAATCACTTCTGAAAATAAGATAATTGCATCTTCATCATTTCCGAGCAATTTTTCTTTATTAGCTTCAATATAAATTTTCTGAATATTGATTTCTTTCTCAGAAAGTCTATTCGCAGGTTTTTGAGCAAAACCAACCGCCAAACAACCCACAACTAGGCAAAGTGAGTATATATATTTATTATTTTTTTTCATCCTACCTAAACTTTGTTCTCTTTAAAATTAGTCGAATACCTTATTTAACGAAGATATTGGTAATCAACATCTTTGTAAGGTCGGTTTTTTTTAGCTGATTTTCAACTATATCGAATGGTCTTATTATTTTCTAACAGAACCTTGACAAGGGTTATTGCTTATTATCCAAGTTCAAGTTCAACTTCAAGTTTGGCTTAATACAAGAATATTAAGTT
>JACLAD010010904.1_pt1 | contig 14963 bp, 15 predicted proteins | sample 8027901 | NCBI WGS metagenome assembly JACLAD01 (sample SAMN15725071, study PRJNA655200) | protist metagenome | isolation source: fluorescence activated cell sorting (FACS) single amplified genomes of... | place: Spain: Blaines Bay Microbial Observatory, Mediterranean Sea | collected 2016-07-05 | reverse complement strand
CTCTTCCGACAGATCACCATCACTGGCGGAAAACAAAGAAAGCAGATTCCAAGTGTTGGTATTAATGTCCTTCCGCGTCAAGCTGTTTCTCTTCTTGTAAAAAATATACTGGCCAACGATGACCACAAATAAGTAAAAAGCAACATTTCCAAAGAGGAAATATGGATGAAGCGTGAAGTGGGATGTCGTCTCATTGACATTATAAGTCTGCCGCCATCGCGTAACCTCAGAGGTTTCAAACCATTGGCGCATTTGCTCTGGAAAATCAATCATAGTCAAAAAGAAAAAGTATTGATCCTAGAACCAAAGTAGATTGAATTTTATTGAACCAAAATTTGACGACAAAACGAATTGACCAATATAAGATGAAAAACTAATATAATGAATGATATTACGATGATTTATCGTTCAAAGACTCAAAACTAATTTGAAATCTTCTGACGTCTACTACTCTCTCTCACCCTGCCGCCGCTGCACAATGAACATTGGCCGTGTAAAACACATCATCTTCACAATGTCCAAACCTACACAAAAACCAAACAATTTCACTAGATTTGGAGATTGAAACCCACTCACAACCAAAAAGTGTACCAGAAATTGAAAAAATTGCTGAATAGAGGTGGCTCTTTATCCCTCAAATGTTGTTGGAACATATTAGCCCCGGCAAATGAAATGATGAATGCAAAAATGTGCAAGATAATTCTCGCCATGGTGATATATGTATTCAATTAAATGAAAAAATTGCAATATGATAACTTCTCAAGACAGACAGAGATGAATTGATCTCTACACTAATATACAGAGAGAGACACAAATGAAAGAGAATGGTTATGATTTAAAATCAATAATATGTATCTACTGGTGCGTGTATTAAGCCTCAAACGTGGCAAAAACAACACCATCAACAAAATGTAAAATAAGCTCAAAATTTTAGAGATCACACTCCAACACCTCTAAGCGTAACCCCATCCAAGCTCCAACAAGAGCTCCTGCAACGTGATGTAGACAGTGCCGAAAGACCCACGTTTCACTACTTTTCGAATCCCTAGACCACTGTAAGATACAACCGAGAGCAATGAAAGTCACTGGCCCTGCGAGAGGGCCCCAAGTTCCACAGGCCATCACGTAATACATGGAGCAAAAAATTGTGAACGTCGCCACAATCCTGTCCACTGGATCCCAGTACGTCGGTTTATCTGCGTAATAGTCGGACATAAAACTGGTAATGGTTATCAAACTCATCAAAATCGCACCAAAAGTTTTGCCGAGAGATAACCAAACGTACGCTGGAAATAAAAAGAGTAGACAAGACGCACCCACCCATTTTGAGCGGACCCAGTATTGGGAAATCTTCCTCGACCACATCTTCTCTGTAAAATGCTTGACAAACCCTCGCATGAACCACTCACGTGCAGACCGCTCCTTTCGGACTTCATCACTCGCAGATGATGATTCAAGCTCCGCTGTACCTTGCTCGACTGGCCTGTAGCGAATGATACGCTCACTCACTTCATCATTACGTGACTCTCCACGAAACACGGGAGAGCGCATACCTCAAATAAAATCAAACATCAAAAAAAAGAAATGAGAAATAATATTATCATAACAACCAAAACAACAAGCGTGTGGTGGCGAATTATAGATGCTATTGCATTCATTACACAGGTTCAGACTCCACGGCTGCCCCTTTCAAAGTAGCGTTGTAACTTTTGCCTTGAGGAAGGATTGTCATCTTCGCTAGGTGCTTCCCATACAAATGACATAAGAGAGTTTGCATGATGCTAATAATCCCGGTAAACGCAAAACAAATCGCGATCCCCATGGTAAACAATGCCGGATCCAACGTTTTGTCACCACCAGTGGATATCACCAACTTATTCTCATCATCTTTTTGCGGTACTATATTTCCCTTACTCAACAGATCCATGAACCCAAAACTAATTTGATTATCAGAATACCGAGTATACTTCCACATGGCGATAATCGTCAAAGTAGTGTAGAGCACCGTTACCAAAATCTGTATGATTGCAACGATAGATACCTTCTTGACCATTCTGCACAAAACTGGCAATAGCGATGCAATCGCTATCAAACTAGTTCCAACACCACCATAAAAGAAGATGGAGCTGCTGGACACACCATCTTTGGTATTTAAGATAATGAACCATGCGACGTTGTACAATAAAATAACAGCCTGCCAGATAACGCAAACTATCAAACCGATCCGTACTCCATCAATCGACAAACCGTCGCCAATCATTGTTTTTTGCTAGTATTTGTTTTAAAGAAGAAAAAGAGAAGAGATTACTGTTGTAGATGCATATGTTGTTTCTGAATATAGAACGTAATACGCAAATCAAAAATCCACACGCACATTGAAATTGATGTTTTTGATAAATATTTCATTTGCAATTGCTCATTTACCTTTCTTTTGCACTCCTCCGAATTGCTGGTCAGCATGGTTTCGAGTCGAGATCGACATGATTTGATTGCAAAATTTCAATTAAAAATTATATTTAATTAGATAAGCTAGTACTGAATCATACTAATGAAAATCTTTAAATTGAAAGAGGACAACAAGACATTCAATCGATCAACAAAAATTAGATGACACTAACTTGTTCTATCTCAAAAAACATATCAAATTCTAAATTCAGCTGTACATCTAATTACCCTGGCCCGGGTCGGTAATTCTCTGGTGGATCATCTTTTCCTTCTCTACTTCAAAGCATCCAGATGCATATGAAATGATAAGACCGGTGAAGCCAATGAAAAAGAACGCGCATGCCGCGAATGCTGTAAAGAGATGCGTTGCATTACGCTCGCTTAACACCAAGTCGATCCCCTTTTCTGCGATCTCATCTAATGCCGATTTCTTCCCTGCTGTCGAGACGACGGTGCTGGTCAGATTCGGCATCAATGCACCTGTTTGAAGTGAGATGCTGTCCTTTTCATCGAGCAGGCGGGTTGGAACAGCCGGTTCTCTAGGACGAGGAGGAGCTTTTACGGGAGTGATTGGTTTTGGTTCCTGTTCCTGTTCTGGTTGACTTTCCGCAAACGCGGGTGTTGCCTGCAAACATTCGAAAATGTATGATTTGAAAAATTAAAAGCATATTTTTTTCATCCACAATTTAAAAATTACCAATTGGTCTAATTCTTTTCGGATGGCATCAACATTAGCATCATCTTTTTCACTGTTTTCCAACCTCAAACAAAAATAATTAATTGGCTTTGAATCAAGTATAATCTTGAAAAGATATACAAATTGATTGGTGTTTCTTCCTCCTTTTTGCGGCCGAGAAGATAGAGACTAGAACCATATGCCGCCCACGGACCGGATAAGGGGATAATCTGACTTGCATGCGAATCTAGTCCTTGATGCATCTGATTCTCGTTTTCTATTCCAAACAAACATCAAAAATCAAATTAAAAATTTCAAAAATCTTGATGTTTCATCAAAATCTGTTGAAATTTTACTTTGGGATTTGCCAGAGAACATTTGCAGCAAACTTGACTTCCAGATGCTGCTCTGTGGTGGCACCACTTTCCTTTTAGTCTGAATCAAATTCATATCCTCAGAACCACACGTCTCATCACCTTTCCCGTAGGCCATCAACACCATCACGCAATGAATAACGGCCCACATTTTTATAAAATCTGTATCGTTATCGAAAAATATATTAGTGCGCTAATCAAATTACTGTCCTGTCATACTATTCACAAAAACATTTTTTGACAACATAATAATTGTAATCAAAAAATATTATCTCATTGAAAAAATAATGTATTTAGCACGGAAAAATCAAAACAACAAACATTCAATCAAATTTGATGGTACTGTACGTAGTCTCTGATTTACCTAGTCTCTGACCGGTAAATTCTTTCACAAAAACAAAATCAATATTTGTATGTGAAATTATATATTCATACCAATTATAAAAAATGATATCTGAATGTAATGTAGTACAGAATGTGCAAAACTCACATTCGCTTATTCAGTAAATTAGGTAATTACTCGTAATTATTGATTTATTAATTATTATTTTCAGATTGAGAAGAGGCCCTTCGGTTTGCGCTCGCGAAGGCCAGACTGCGATTCAAGGACTGGACCTTTTTCGATTCCTTTCGGGGAATCGACATCTGCATCGTTAACACTCTCCTTGGATTCCGAAGAATCTTCCATGTTCTCAACAGCTTCAACTCCGGCAGTTGCGTCCTCCAAAACTTTCTGTGCGAGCTCCTCAATTTCGGGAGTGACTTCAGGTTCCGCTTGTTTCGCCTTGGCTAACTTTTTTGGTTGGATATAGCTCATATAGTAGAAATGGCCGAACAATCCCAACATTGTCATCATGTAACCGGTCTGCAACATCTTGCCACGAAAAGACCAGCCACAACCTTCCCCCTCATAAAAGCCAACAAGCGACTGAGTAAGGATCAGTGCGAATTGAACTAATTGGCCCTGCGTGATAATGAATTTGAACTTGTTCACGAACTTTAATAGTTGTGAAGACTTGGGCAAATCCAATGAGGTCACAAGAAAATAGGTGTACCTTCAAAACAGAAAATCATGTGTTTTTAAAAAGTGCGAATTCCTCGGGTTTCAACCGATGCGATTGATCGCATCGGTTGAAACCCGAGGAAGTTTGAGTAAAAATTTGAAAAATGTACATAACGACGTGAATGAAGGAATTCAAACTCACGGGTAACCACTCCATAGATCCGGTGTTCTGCATAATGTAAATCCAAACAACAAAAGGAATGGAAAAGTGGTGGTAGATATGCAAGAATGACAGTTGCCTCTTTGCCTGCGGCTGGCGAGCGACCATGAAAAATGTATCCCAGAACTCGATAAACTTACTAATATAAAACACCCAAGTGGCCGTTTTCCATAACGGCAGCTCCTCCTTCGTCATGTGACCCCCGCAGACAAGTGCACTTCCCTCGTAACTAAACCATGCTGCCAACATCAATGCCAACGATGTAAAAGAAAGGCCAATACAGAGCACGTTGTAACCGATAGAGAATGGTCCTTTCTGGCGAATAAATGAGGGGATGAGCTTGTCCATGCTTGCGGACATCGTGGCGTCAAGTCGCTCCTCCCTGGCGGACTTTTTGATACCACGCGTTTGGAGACCATTCCAGTACTCCGGGAAGTTGTGTTGGATAGCTTTGAGATCGGCAAGCATGACTTTGTCGATGTCGCTGCGAGAGTCCAAGGGGATTTTGGAGAGCATGTTCAATAACTCTTCTCCCAAGTTCTGCGGCAATTGATTCTCGGAGAGCCATTCGGTGATGGTTTCTTTTTCTTCTTCAGTCAACGGCCAACTGTCCTCCAGCGCTTCAATCGCAACGGATGCCCACTTTTCAGCGACATACGTTTCCGTGTCAGCAGTGCGCTCCGGAGTTGGATTAGTATCGGTGGCATGCAACATTTCTTCTTTCAGCATCTCGCGGAAATAATTGAAGAGCATTTGACCACCGATAACGACAAATAGAAAGCAGAACATGCTGCCCAAGAGAAAGTAAGGGGACATCGTGAAGTGATTGGTAACCTACAAAAAACATTCAAATTTCGAAAAATGAAAAATACTGAAATAACTTCAAATTTCACGACAAAACATTTTTTTCCAACCCCGGTCAGTCACTTCATTTTGATTGAATTCGTTGCGCCAGAGGGTAGTTTCGGGAGACTCAAAACCGATGGTTTGAATAATACTTTCCTCCAACGTCTGCGGGACGGTCACAGCGGGAGGGGTCACGGTTGCTTGCGCAACGTCACCACCGCGTTTGAATACCTTCGGAACGTTCTTGAACACCTTCGGAACATTCTTCAATGCGTTCCCGGTAGCGCGCACCACATCGCCAGGGGTGACTTCCAATTTAAGAGCGTTCGCCGAACCGGCGAGAATTAGATAATTCACGAAGCGGCCCATCTTTTGACCACTTTGAATAAATATTATTAATAAGTTTATACTATAGTATTTGTTTTGCGATCACTGAAAATGGATGTTTAATGTAAAAGCTTTGGAATTTGAAAATTTGAAAGAAAAAATAAATTAAAACGGGGTGTGGGTGGAAAATAAATTGAAACCAAAATATAACAAATCAAATTAAAATCACACTATTTTTGTGTGTCAGATATGGAACGTCTCTCTGTGAATTTTAAATCAATTGAATCGTCCTCATTTAATATCAGCCATTGACACTCTGAATTCAAAATTATTTCATATCAGTAGAACAGATTGTAAATAATTACATTTATATGTGCAAATAATTACGTAAACAAAAAGACTACCTATATCAAATTACTCGCCTGCAAAGTTCTTTCCTCATCAAAAAAGTTTCGAACCGCTCGAGATTTTCTCGTTGTTTAATTATGAGACAAAAGTGAAAATATTAGTCAATCAATCACATTAGTATAGGAAGATTCAAACCACGACACTTATTTTTGGAATCATATGTTACTTTCAACTTCAAATAGCTATTTGAATAAATATGTGATATCGATACGTAAATATATTGGATTAATACAACTGCAAACTACGTACTACTGCAAGAGAATAATAGAATGTAATGTATGTCCGAATGGAAATGAATTTGTATGATTTACATCCACTTTTGGATGTGTTTGGTAAATACTTATTTGCATGAAAATATCTATTCGATATTATATATTATAATCAACCAAAATGAATTCATTAATTACACCTGTGCTCCATCAATTTTCACTTCTACATCAGCCGCTGGAACTGCTGAAGGAAGTTCAGCAGGTGGAGGTGCAACTGCGGCTGGGAGCCCTGTGGGAGCTGGTGGTGGCGGACTGTTCACTTGTTTTAAGTCGTTTTGAACAACATCAAGCTGTGCTTGCAAATTGCTTGCACGCGTCTTAAACTCAGAAGCTTTGATACTCGCTGGATTTGGCGCATCATGATCAGTCGATTCCTTTACTAAGCCTTGCTGGTCCTGCCCTAAGCTAGCCAAAATCCGATTGTTGTCCAAACCTGATGGTCCTGCTGGTGCCGGCTACAAAGTTCAAACAAAATAAATTACAAAAATAGCATAATTTGAAAGAAAAAAACTCAAAAGATGAATTACCAACACAGGAACATTCGCGAATGGTTCAAGCGCGCCTGGTGTGCGGGGGGATATGTTTCCAGTCTCCATCTTGTCCGCATCGTCTTGCGCCTCTAACCCATGAGCAGCCGCGTACGCTTCCCCTCCATCCTCGAGTGCGTGTTTACTAAACTGAGTTATACGATAATGCCCTCGTCCACATCCATACAAATCCAATATGAAATCACTGAATGTGCGTCGATGTATCTGCCCGGTCTTCAATAATGCGTGGATATCCGCACTTGGCATAACTTCCAACTCAATAACCCACGACCTCACCCAGATCCAATACAATATCAAAAGGTAACCATGAACGCCAAGATCCCACCAAATTCTATGATTACAGTTCAACCCATTCGCCTCCGCAAATGTCAAGAGACTACCAACCGCTCTAAAAGTCATATTCATAAATACCGACCGCTTAATACAAGCCCAACAACCCATCTCATGGTGACCTAAAAATTTCCTCCTTGCAAGCATACATCCAGTCATAATCCCTGTCTGGAGTAACATGACCGTAGTGAAGATGGCCCGCTGCGCGGCGTAGTACTCATGATCTTGCCGCAAGTAAATTTGAGGCGCGACATCCAAATACAACATGTTTTGTACAAGACTAAATGTTGCCGCTGCAACGGTGCAATAAACAATCGCGGCATACGAATCTTGAACAATTCCTCGATAGAATGTACCCTTGACCATGAAATATAATAAGCCTTGATCGAACAGCGCAGCAATCCAAAAGAAGTAGAAGAATGTAATCGGTACACAACTAAAAGCACCACCCTCATCAGTTCCCGGGCCGTCGGTACCACATCCAAGATTCTGTTCATGGGCGAGTTCAACTAATTGAACAGTGTTCACGTTGATGGTCATTGGAGGCAGTGTTACGACGAGTTGGGTGGTTGTTGTTGTCGTTGTTGTAGTGGTGGTGTTTTGAACTACAGGGAGAGACATGTTGAGTGCGGCTGCGATTGCTGTTGCTTCAACCTTTTGTGTGGAAAATCCAAGCGAATCTAATTTCGCTGCCACCGCTGAAACTTCATTTGGATATACGGTTGCGGTGGTGCCCTCGCTCGTAACATTTGAGAAATAATTCCAAAATGAATTCTGCTCTGCAAGCATACTTTGGGATAGTGTCAAGCTATCGCCGTTAGGTAGATTTACCGTACTTCCATCTGGTGCTTGCGCGAGGTAGGTCCAGAATGATGTAAGCTCTGTCTTCAATGTTGTAATATTGGTTCCCTCAGGGATGACTGGGGGTGTGATAGTATTTGGACTTGCGGTTGTGTTGGCTTGAGTTTTGTTCGCTGATATCTTGTCGGACTCGTTCAAGAGAAAATCCCAGAAGGCGACCAATCCTTTGCCACTTTCCGTTGTCAATTCTTTCGCTTGAGGTACGAGACTAGCGAGCACCTCCATATTTTGAATCACGCTTTTGTTTACACCATTACTTGTTTTGTTGGTTACAACGGCAGCAGCCTTGGTGATGGTCTCCCAGAAGGCGGCACCGACTGCAGGCGTCAGCGCTTCAGTTGTGGTGGTCGTCGTGGAAGTGGTCGTTGTAGTACTGGTGGTGGTTGTGCTCGTTGCGTTTGCTGGGAGTACTAGCTTGTCCCAAATGGAAGTGACTACACCAAGATTATTCCTTTTTGGACAGGCCGCGGTGCAGAGGGTTTGGTTTGTGTAGTTACCATTTGTGGATTGCTGACAGGTGCCGGTGGTTTCATTGCAAGTGAATTTTGGGATGGGTTGGGTGAGGTAGCCAGATATGTTTGGAACGACAGGAGTGAGAGGGATATTTGAGGTGGTTGTCGTGGGGGCAGCGGTAGTTGTAGTTGTACTTTGCGTGGTAGTAGTAGTAGTGGTACTTGTTGTCGTTGTCGTTGTGGTTGTAGTGCTGGTGAACTTACTCCAGAATGAAATCGTACTACCGGAAAGACTGCCGGTGGTATTTGTAGTTGTGCTGTTGGCGGTAAAGTTGATGAGGTAATTAAAGAATGCAATCCTGCTTGCATTCAACGCCTGCATTCGCCGCTCCGGCCCAGATGTAATCACGACTGTCACGTTTTGTGCATTCTGCCAGATTTGCGTACCATCGGTTTGATTGTAGTAAACTAGGGTGAATTCTTCCATACCTGGTGGAGTTGCGATTGTAGTTGTGGTCGTAGTAGTAGTCGTGACGTTCAGCTTATGCCAGATGGGGAATACACCAGGGGCTAGTGCGTTTGCGACTGTGGTGGTTGAGGTAGTGGGTGCTGTTGAAGTGGTAGTGGTCGCGAGGGTGGTGGTAGAGGTCGTGGTTGTTGTACCTGAAAACGAAAATGAAATAATTGCATCGGTTGAAACTCCAAGAATTTCAACTTTTTGAAAATCAATACTGGTGGTTGTGGTGGTGGAAGATGGTGTGGTTGTGCTAGTCGTAACTTCAGGAAGGGTGATGATCGCAGGAATGGTGACTGTTGCGGTTGAGGATGTTTCGAACCACGCTGGGTTTACACCGGTGAATTCAAGAATATATGAGTTCACAATTTGTGATGCAGTTCCGGGTTGACTTGTCATTGTATTCCAAAGGCTTGTTCCCCAATCATCAGAATATCCGATCATCAAACCAATCGGATTAAGATGCGGAAGCTTCTTTACCTCCGTCCCTGTCGAAAATACTCCTTCAAACGCTACTAATCCCGCTAGCATATAATCCCACGCGGTGTCAAACGCAGCAGCGATGCTAATCTGATCACTCCCAATCTTGACACTACTCAACCAAACCGCTGGGTTTGTACCAAATGGTATCAAACCCGGGATGTTAATCAAATTACCAACCCCCGGCTGGAAATATTGTACACACGCCTCTGGCTGGACATACTCAATCGAAAGAAACCTTGTCAGTACATATTTAATCGCTCCAGATAACCCCACAAACCGTTGTGGTAAGTTTTTATACTTATGCCAATTCCACCAAACATCCGCATCTATATCGATCAAATACCAAGTCGCATCACACTGCTGTTTAAACCAGCATTCAGTTGTGCCCGTCCAGACAAACATGTAGACTATCAAAAAGAGAAGGGATGATAGAAATATGAGGAAGACTTCTTGCTTTAATATATGCCGTCGGTAATGAAACATCACAAACAATGTCAAAACTAGTGCGGTAACTCCGCTTGCGACGATATGAATCCAATCCTTATCGTCATTCTTCGCGATGAGCACTATCATACCAGCAGTCAGCACTGCTGGAAATGCTAGTTCAATGAAGAACGTTTCATTGATTAATTTCTCCTTTTCCGGCGGGATACTAACTTCCTTAGGGATGACAATTGGGATATCGCTAAAATGCAAATTCTTGGCGCCCTTAAAATCGTGTGCCACTTTTGCTAGACCTTGCTCATTGATCTGCAAAACCACATGAAAACAATCATCATGCTCCTCTGTCGCAGACCGTTCGTCCGGGTGGGGTACTTTCACCGCTACCTTTTGTCCTGGTTTGCCTGGTACATCGACTTGGACTAATTGCCCTGGCTTCATGTCGGCTGTGACGGGTACGCGGACGGTGATAAACCCATGGTCAGCATGATCCTTGTCAAGCTCATGTTCTTGGATGGCTGGGCCGTGCTCCCAGGGTGTTTCATTTTTGATGACATTCGCAGCCTCCTTCTTCGAACTAGCATTGCCCGACATGGTTGTAAAACGTTGTTGTAAACTTACAGATTCAAAACTAAACTAGTACATATAAACTGAGGAAAGAGATGATTATCACATAAATTTCAATTTGTGGTATGATTTTGCAACACAATATTTTCATTGATTTCAACAAGTGTTCTCAAGTGATGCAACTGCAAACGATACAATCGCATCGGTTGAGACTCGAAGAATTCGCACTTTTTGAAAATCAATACATCTCGACAACATCAATCAAATATGATGAACAAAAATTACCCGCTTATTGTTTATTGCATCTATGTATCTCTATGATTCAAACCGTTTGAATTCAATCTAACTCCTCGTGTGACGTACTCTCCGTCTCCCTCGCTGCCTTCTCTTTTGGTGGTGATGTTTCTACTGCTTTTGGAGAGTCCGTTTCCTCTGCCTTCTGCTCCTTCTGCCCGGCGGACGCGGCGTTGATGAAATTGTAGTAGTCCTCACGAGGATCACCCCATCGTTTCTTTAATCGCTCCATCCTTTCATGATTCTCTAATCCAATACGAGCAAAATCATCTAACGCCTCATTCAACTTTTGCAACTTGTCGTTATCATATTTTGGTGGTTTATTAATCATAATCGGCTTTTCATCACTATCATAGCTTTTTGGTTTGGATGGGTTCAGCTTAAATTCAGGATCAGGCATACTAGGCAGTTGAGCCTGATTTATACCTACCCAACGAAATGAAAAATTTGATGGACAAATGATTTAAAACGATGCGATGTAGTCGTTGGATGGGTAGTTTTGTGGTTTTTTTGGCGCCGGGCTGTCGCATCAGAGCAGAGCCGCCGTCTTTTTTCATTGTTCAGAAAAACATAAAAACTGAAAAAATGATTCAAATATGAATTGAAAACCATGAAAAAATTGCAAAAACAAATCAAAAATTAAAAACTGTTCCTTTCTTGGACTAGTTTGCTTCTTGCGCTTTAGTGCTTTCTCGCCTAATTCTTGTCGAACCATCTCATCCCAGCCGTCCTCTTGGCAGATTTGATCGTAGAATTTCGACATATCGGTTATATCGATGCTTTTTCGATTCGGTTTGAAAATTTCGGGTAGTTCATCATCATTTTCAGGGTTGAGACGAACTTCAGGATCGCTAACTTTTAATTGCTCGGCTAGTTCCTTTTTTGCTTTGTTTTTCAGCATTGCTAACCGCATGGACTCCTTCAATTTTGCTTTTTTGTCAAGCACGCCAACATCCTGTGAATTCGATTCGACCGTCATGGCTAATAGAAAAAATGAAAATTATAATTCGGATTTTTTTGTACAGAAACTGTAATGTAAACAGAGGGGGAAAGAACAACATAAGGATTAATCATACAAAACAATACAACATTCACATGGAAATGGGTTTATCAAAATAAATCTAATGCACATCATTTATTTGAAGCCTTAAACCAGCAGTAATTTTTAAATTGGTCTTTCAACGTTCGCACTTCATTCCAATACTGCTTCGCATCCCGGTATGGCCTCTCCAATCGATCTAATTCCAATACACCACAGATCACATCCTTACCAAACGACCGCGGGAAAGCATCATTATCTTCAATCACATGCGCGAATCCGCCAGATAGTTCGAAATCTACCCAGAAGTATGTGAACCCTTTTGGTACGTGCCGGCGTACACCTTTGTTGGTGGTTTCGATTAACTTTTTATGCTGGGACCATTCGGATTCGCTTTCTTGTAATGCTTTTTTGAAGTAGATTTTGGCATCGGCGATTGCGTCGGTGGGGACTGGGTAGCATTCGATACGGCAGTGAGGACCACCACCTAGCAGTTGGTTTTCGTTGGATGTTTGGTACCGCGCGGTTTCCATAAATATAACACTCATGCCCTTCTTTTTCTTGAAGAATTCGATGACGCATTTTTGGTAGTTGCGGATTTCATCATAAACGTCGTCCTCTAGATGTGTGATAGCGTGGCAGTGATTTGTTGGTAGGATAATCAGCTGGTCAAATGCGGTGGAGTGTTTCATTTTATCAACCATAACCATCGCACGAGGTGATTGCGCGAGGATGGCATCTTTGACGCGGTGATGTACTTGGGAATCGACGCAGAATTCACATGATTGAAGGTTCTTTGCTAGGCGTCTGGTATCGCGGATTTGGTTACGGCGCTCTTTCTCTTCAAATTTCTTGGCGTCCATCTTCTTTGATTTATGCTCGTATTTGCCTAAATCATAAGCCTCGTCTTCGTCGGACGCTGCTTCTCGGTATCGTTTGCCTGCTTTCATGATGTTACTAGCGTAATTCCGTTCGTAATTGTCTGTACCACCAACCTTCTCTCTTCGAACCAGCTCATTAAGATCAACTTCGTCGTCCGCTCCGTAAAAACCAGTGACTTTGTCGCCGTCTTTTGCGAGACCGGCGGATGTTTCCGTCTGCCCGCGGAGCTTTCCTTTCATGCGGACGGATTCCTGGCGGAGTTGGTTTTTGGTTGAGACGTGGCGGCCTGCGGCGTCGATTTCTTCTAGAACTTGAACGTTATCGGATTTTGTGCCGTGGGTTCCCTTGAGCTGCTTTTCGGCGAGGAGGCCGTTGAGCCGATCATATTCAGCCATGTCGCCAGAGAGCATTGCCTCCATTGCTTTTGCAGAAATTTCGTTTGCATCCATCTTGTCTACCTGATCATTCGTTACCTTATAACACAAAACAACACTGCACTTTTACAAAATTTATTTCATTTCCATGCAAATAAACCCAACCAAATTTGAAAAACGATGAACCGAAGTTAACGTCTCGGGAAACGCTCGGTAGGAGTCTTTCACGTCGAGCAGGCCTTCCTCTGATGAAGTAGAGCCCAATTTCTTCAACTGTTTGGAGGGAGCGCGATCAGTCATCTTTGCGAAAGTTGATAGATAAGTGTAAAAGGGGGTTGTTGATAGCTGAATCTAAAACGTGCACGGTGTAGCTGTTGCGGCGCTTCTTTTTTCGCTGCGGAGCGCACGCCTCTGGCAAATCCAATACTGACACATCGTTGGAAGTTAATGGCTAGCGCTAGCAAAGCAATGCTTGATATAGCATATAAGAAAAAAATACCGCACTTTTGACGTTTTGATTTCATTTCTATGCAAATAAACCAAACCAAAATAGAAAAACGAAGAGCCGAAATTGAACGCTTCGGAAAACGTCCGGGGTGATGACCTGTGCGGTCGTCTTTCTGCTGCGCCCCCGTCAAACCAACCCAAAGAATGAAAAAATACAATGAGACGGCAATAATCCTCAACAATTTTTTGCTTGTATCCGAAGGCGTCGCGCGACGATCGGTGTTCGGGGCCTGGTGCTGGTGCTTACGGTTGGGAATTGATTGGAGCGCCTCATACACAAGCGGTACTTCGACGGGCCCGACTCATCGGCGGACATGCTCAAGGCTTCCTAAAATCTAAAAAGGATGAAAATTGCTGCGCCTGAGTCGTCAGACATATTCGCCATCTGCGCCATAGCCTGTTGCAAGCTAAACACAACGCCATGTTGATTTGGCTGGAAAATCGACGTATGTATAAAGATCAATCAATAATATGTTTCATTTCTATGCATATAAACCAAACCAAAATTGAAAAACAATGAACCGAATTTAACGTTTCGGGAAACGCCTGGAAGAAGATTAAATTGCGCGCTCGAGAAAAAGCTTTCTGCCACTTACCAATGTACTTTATGCTAAACATGCTTGCGCTGTACCAAAGCAAAACAATTTGCTGCGGCATTTTTGATCGCAAACAGTGAAAGGCGCTAATCCTCTTCAAGACAAGCTGCCTCAAAACCAGCTGCGCTCGCTTCCAAAAAAAGACAACCCTTCTTCAGACGGAGACTTCCTGCGGCTTGTACTCACTAGAACCCGCTGGCGCAGACTTACCTAAAAAACAAAATTGAATTTTGACAAAAGATATAGCTTTTGGAGCAACAAAACATGAAAAATCAGCGAAATTTATGAAATTTTGCAAAAAAAAGCAAAATTTACATTTTTGGAAAATTCGGATATTAATATTGCTTTCTTGGACCGAGCGCGTATTTCAACTGCTGAGCGGATAGCTCATCATCATCTGAATCCAATTCATCGTGGTTTTTAGCCTTTTCCGGTGACTTTTCTCTTGGCTCCTCCCTCTTCCTTCGCCAGTCAGGACGGGAAGATCTTTCACCATCATTATTCCGA